>Ga0207849_100041_pt1 | contig 193117 bp, 182 predicted proteins | sample TtaePargueraPR_12_FD_187277 | JGI IMG/M metagenome (GOLD analysis project Ga0207849, IMG submission 187277) | Aerobic enrichment media microbial communities from Bioluminiscent Bay, La Parguera, Puerto Rico - Tt and P2 (4) (SPAdes) | ecosystem: Environmental > Aquatic > Marine > Unclassified ... | reverse complement strand
AATTCCAATGTATAATTTTAACTTAGCAGTTTGTTCAGTTTTCATATCTTAATCGTTTTTGTGAACTTTAAAGATACTGGACTTTCTGCTTTTTCATGGATGCTATAGCTCATTGCGGCTGAATTCCTTAATCGGAATTAATTGCAATTTGCTATCTTTCGGTTACGGCGGAAAATCATAGCTGATTTTCCGCAACGAGCCATACACAAAACCGTTAGCAAAAATTAAAATGAAACTTCTATTTACATTATGCTTTATCATATTTAACCTAATATGCTATGGACAGGCAGATAATTACACCGATACTTTAAGTGCATCATATTTATGGAAAAAATATGATGATGATAAATTGAAGCGTAGCTTCCATATCTATAATGAAAGTGACACAGTCTTTTTTAAATTAAAGGATTTGCGTTTGAGTTTGTCAGGAGTTAATGAATACGTTGACTGCATTGATATACCTGCTACTATTGAAAAAGGCCATAATTGGTGTCGAGTATTAAAAGACACTGTACCATTTTCAGGTTATTTAAAAAAACGCCTTATAAAAGAAGACTCAACCGTTTTAGTATTCTCAGGAACACTAAAGAATGGATACATTGAAAAAGGAAGCTTTATAAAATTCTATCATAATGGTACTGTTAAACAGACAGGACAATATGAAAATAATTGGAAAGTAGGAATATGGACATCCTATTACCAAAATGGAAAAATAGAGTGGATTGGAAAATACATTGAAGAGTATGATTACCCAGTAGTAGAATTTGAATATGATGAAAATGATAGGTTAGATAACTTTAGTGATGAAGAATCACTTATGAAACGACTAATTGAACAAGAGAAAGAAAAATAACTTTTGCTAACAGCACCTAAGAATACATGGGGCGGGCGGTGGTTTTCCGCTAACTTGGTTTTTCATGGCTATATTTGTCGTAAACTGACAGTGAAAAGCTTCGAAATGCCCCACGTCTCTTAGCTGCGACACGCTACCGAAGAATGTTTCTGATTCACACTATAGATTTTTATCAGTATTGATTCTGATATTAAAGTCCTTCAGAAATTATAAACAAAATAATCTGCAATAATCATAATCAAAAATTAATGTATTAATGTTAATAATATCAATTAAATACTGGAATGATGAGATATAGTAATAAACGATTCCTTTTCATTCCTTTAATTATTTTCTTTTTGAGTTGCACTAAGCTTTTTGCTCAAAATACTGATCGATTGATTGGTAAATGGGAATTATTATCAATTGAAACCGACACGGCTAAAATTGAGTTTCCAAAATCCGGAAAGTTTTTGCTTAAAATTTCAAAAGACAGTTTAAAGTATAATTTGTCAGTAAATTCTTGTTGGACTGAATATCAAATCGAAGATTCTAAGATTATTTATCACTCTATAGCTTGCACTGAAATTTGTTGTGATGATGACAATAGTAGCTTGATTAACTACTCAGGAGCATACAGTATTGAGGGCAATAAATTGTCCATTAAAAACAAGGTGGGTGTTTATCAGCTTAATCGTATTAAAGAAGATTGATTACGAATTATCTTCAATGATTTATTTGCGACTATCGATAAGCCGAATAAAAATGATTCAACTTTGCCGTTACTTGGCTGAAAATGGGTTGCGTAAATGCTACAAACAAATCCTGTGGAGGAGGGGGAGGCATTTCTTCGGCACGAATGATTTCCCAATCGTCTTTGTTTAAGGCTTTCTCATCGCCATTAAAATTTCCCCATCTTGTAATCCAAACATATTCGCCAGGCAGTTTTTCTTGGCTTAAAACCCTTGATGTGTAAGGGTCAATAATTTTCAAATCTAACAGTCCGTTTGAGCTGAGTTCTTTGTGATGAACAGTTAGCTTCGCATTTACCGTTCCGTAAACGTCGAGCATTTCTCCATTAGAATCTTTTACACTGCCAATTATTACGCTGTCTTTTGATCTTACTTCCTCTGTTACTCTGTGATAAACTTGTCCTACCGAAAAGTAGTCGAACTTTAGTTTTACAATTTGGTCCGGCATTTCTATAGAAAGTGACTGAGCTTCTTTAGGTGTATAAAATCGCACAAATGGAGAAACCTGCATTTGCATTAAAAAGTCCTGAACTTTATTGTAAAAGAAATCAGCGCTAATGTCTAACATGGCTGAACCGGTGGTAATTTCTTCAATCACTACTTTGGTGGTGGCTTGCCAACGTGCCTCCTCCATCTTATCGCGCACTTGTGCATATCCGGGAACCAATTCATTTGCTTTTTCAAAATGGTAGTAGGCATCCATCGCTTTGGTTTTGTCGTTTTGCTGAATGGATTCTGCTAATAAGTTTTCGCCCATTGAATAGCGTACTTCGGCACCGTTTTGGGCAGCTGTAGCTTGCTCCGAAATAAATGATTGTGGATTGCGAATGGTATTCAAGCAAGAGGGGCATCGACGAATTTCATCGTAAATGCGGTTGAGTTGCTTGTATTCATAGTAAATATTTTCCTGAGCAAAAGGATCGTTGCTTTGTTTAATTCGCTGAATATTGTCTTTGTGCCATTTCAAAGTAATAGGATAGCCGTAACGCAAGGTTTCTTTAGCTCTTTTGTTGTTTGGACTTTGACGCAAGCGGTTGATGGCTTTGAACAAACCCTCATCATAATTGCCTTTTTCAAAGGCTTTTTTTCCGGAACTACAGCTAAAGAATATACTGATTACAAATAAGCTGCTTAAAAGAAGTAGATATTTTCGCATCATAAATGGGATCTTTGGCTAAGTTTAATTAAAAATGATGCCAAATTTAGTGCTTACGGAGAAAAGGGGGATAGGTTGAGTGTTTTTTTTTAGAGTATAGAGAATAGATCGCTGTGCTGATAGATAATAGAAGTTAGACCGCTTCGCTGCAAGAATCAAGAAGCTAGAGGTTTTGCATTAATAGAGGGCGAAGAAAGCATCAATTCTCGCTCAAGCGAGAAAACTTTCAACTTTCATGTTTTAATAGAGTTCCTAAAGTACTTAAAGTTTAAAGTTGAAGATTTTTACCTTGATGAAAGCCTTAATTTGCTTCACTTCTTAATGTTGAAAAAGAAGCAAGAAACAAGACCGCTTCGCTGCAAGAATCAAGAAGCTAGAAGTTTTGCATTAATAGAGGGCGAAGAAAGCATCAATTCTCGCCCAAGCGAAAAAACTTTCAACTTTTATGTTTCCTATTTTAATAGAGTGCCTAAAGTACTTAAAGTTTAAAGTTGAAGATTTTTACCTTAATGAAAGCCTTAATTTGTTTCACTTCTTAATGTTGAAAAAGAAGCAAGAAACAAGACCGCTTCGCTGCAAGAATCAAGAAGCTAGAGGTTTTGCATTAATAGAGGGCGAAGAAAGCATCAATTCTCGCCTCAGGGAGAAAACTTTCAACTTTCATGTTTCCTATTTTAATAGAGTGCCTAAAGTACTTAAAGTTTAAAGTTGAAGATTTTTACCTTAATGAAAGCCTTAATTTGTTTCACTTCTTAATGTTGAAAAAGAAGCAAGAAACAAGACCGCTTCGCTGCAAGAATCAAGAAGCTAGAGGTTTTGCATTAATAGAGGGCGAAGAAAGCATCAATTCTCGCCTCAGGGAGAAAACTTTCATATTTCATATTTCAACTTTCCTCATTTCCTACCATTCATGGCTATCATCATCGAACCATTTGCCTTGCAGTCGCATTACTTGTTCTATGAGTTCTCTAACGCAGCCTTCGCCGCCGTTTTTAGGAGAAATATAGTGGCAAATTTCTTTGATTTCAGTTGCAGCATCTTTGGGACAAGCAGCGAATCCTACTTTTTTCATCAAGCGGTAATCTGGGATGTCATCGCCCATGTAAAGAATTTGCTCGTCTTTTAAATCGTAGGTGGATTTTAATTTTTCAAAAACTTCAACCTTGTTTTTACAAGCTAAATTCACCTCAGTAATTCCCAATCCTTCTAGGCGCAAGCGAACACTTTCCGACTTACCTCCGCTAATAATTGAAATGTGATAACCTTTCTTTACCGCATGCTGTAAGGCATAACCATCTTTAATGTTCATGCTGCGCAATTGGTCACCATCGGGCATGGTAATCACTCTGCCGTCAGTTAATACGCCATCAACGTCAAAAATGAATGCGGAAATCTTTCGAAATTTTGCCTTAAGGTTTTCTGCCATTCTCTATTTGTTCTTTTGACTTTTATATATGTCTTTGGTAATGATGTCGTAAATTTCTCTGTAATCTTTGTTGTTGTCCAAATACTTTAAATGCTCATCAATTACTTTTCGGTCATTTCTAATGGCAGGACCGGTTTGTGCGTTTATCGGCTTTTCGTGCTTGATTTTATCGGCTGTCTTTTCAATTAGTGGGCGAATAATTTCAAAGGAAATTTTATTCTGTGCCAACAACTCATGCGCAATGTGAAACATGTGATTGGTGAAATTATTAGCAAAAACTGCTGCAACATGTAGCGCCTTGCGTTTTTTTGAATCTAAAGAATATACCTTAGAAGAAACCGAACTTGCTAAGCTCAGAAATAAATCCTCATATTTTACAGAATTGGCTTCTACACAAATAGGAATAGGGGTAAGGCTTTCAGTTTCGTGTTTTGAAAAAGACTGTACCGGATAAAAAATTCCGTATTTCTCAAAGCCTTTTCCTTCAAAAACCTCAATAGGAGTAGAGCCTGAAGTATGTAAAATGGGTTTGTCTTTATGCGGGATTTGAGCAATTACTTCTTCAATCACGTCATCGTTTACGGCAATGACAAACAAATCCGTTTTGTCGGTTAGTTGTTTTAAATTGGTGGTAAAGTTGCAGTTTAAGGTCTGACTTAACAGCATGGCAGAATTTTGCGTTCTACTGTATATTTCAGCAATTAAGTAACCAGCCTGGCGAAAAGCAAGTCCAAAGTTGTGACCAACATTCCCCGCACCAATAATAGTAACTCTTTTGATGTGATGTTTAGCGTTCATTTATTTATCTTTTTTTTGTCTTGATTGAATTCTATTTATTGCGGCTACTAATGTACCTAAAACCATTATGATGCAGCCTATCCACAGCACATTAATGTATGGAAAAACCAGCGCTTGCATAATAACGAAGTCGCCGGCATTTTTATTTTTCTCAGAAATGAGGATTTCCAGCTTGTCTTCTTCGGGCTTTACCCCGCTAAAGCTGATTTTTACTCCCAGTTCTTCAATTTCATCATCTATGCTGAAAACACGGTTTCCACGGATTACCATAATCGGGCTTGCTTGGTAGCTCTTACCATCTAGTGTTTTTGCTTCAATGTTTATTCCTAATGCAATGTCTTCCGCTAGCAACTCTAAACTGTCTCTTTCAACATTTCTCAGCAAGCTTTTAAAGCGAAGTATTGAATTACTAATAAAAACAGAGTCTCCCACATTCATATAAAGTGTGTCCGGCTCGCGGTATTCTTCCTGAGATGCTGAATCAAGGTTATTTAAATCGGCATAAGTGATGTGAGTAAAAATATCTCTATCCCAAAAATGCTTGGTAGAAGGTTCCGGCACATTGCCCATTTGATCGTTGAGCTGCACAAAAGGATTGAGGCTGAACTGCTTTTCGTATTTTCCTTTTTCGTTGACTTTCAAATAGTCCATATCGAAATACACAAACTTGCCTTCAACTCTTCGGTCTGTATAAGTAACATAGTACGGATCCATCAAAACCGTATCGCCTTTAATCAACATGATGTTTTCTTCATTCGCATCTTTGTTGTCGTCGAATTTGATGTTAACCGGTGTGCGGTTTTTGGAAATAATATCTGTGTGTCCGGCAGACAATAAGCTTCCTAATATAATTAAACCAAAACCAATGTGTGCCAATGCTGCACCTCCTTTTTTCACTTTCCCTTTGGTCATTCTAATAAAGTAATCCAAGTTAGAAAGCACGGCAAAAAAGGAAGTAAACATTAATAAATTCAAGAAAAATTGCTTTGTCTCAAGTTGATAAGCCATGCCTATGGTAAACAAAAGCGATAGAATAACCGAGGGTGCAATATTTTTTAAGAACTTCTTTGGATTCGTTTTCTGGTATTTTAACCACTGGCTAATGCCGATAAACAAAATAATTAAAATACTTAGTGGTATTTGCCAAGAATTGTAGTGTTTAATTGGGTCGGCAGGTGGCGCCATGTCGGTGCCAAACAATGCGTTAATTACCGGTATAGAAGTGGAAAGGGTAATTTGGAAAGAAGAAATTACAAGAACCAATGAACCTAAAAAGATCCAAAACTCTCTCGACCAAAAAGCATCATCTTCGCTTTTTTTCAAAAATTTCCACGCACGGGCAATTAAAAAATACAGGGCAATACAGAGGTAAAACAAAAGGAAAATAATCAATTGTCCCGGCATCCCATCGGCGAAAGAGTGAACAGAAGTTTCTCCTAAAATACCGCTTTTCGTTAGGTAGGTGGAGTAAACCACCAAAAGAAAGGAAAATAAGGTTAATGCAAAGAGTGAAAATACAGAGCGCATTTTATTGCGGTTAATCAGCATTAAGTGACCGGCAGCCACTAAAATCAACCAAGGCACTAATGAAGAGTTTTCTACCGGATCCCAAGCCCAAAAACCTCCAAAGCTCAATGCTTCATAAGCCCAAGCGCCGCCCATTAATACACCTAAGCCTAAAATTCCAATACCAAAGAATGTCCAAGGCAAAGCCGGACGAATCCAGGCTTGATACTCTCTTTTGATAAGTGCCGTTAAGGCAAAAGAAAAAGGAATAAGGGTAGAGGCGAAGCCAAAAAATACCGTTGGCGGATGTATGGTCATCCAATAGTTTTGAAGCAAGGGGTTTAATCCATTTCCTTCCACAAACTCCAAATAGTTAGGGTTGGTGGTAAAAGGAAGGTTAAACATGTCCTTGTGTTCGCGCAAAAGCACGAAAGGATTGCTGCCGATTTGAATATCGAAAATGAAAATTCCCAACAGCATGGCCGATAAAAAAGCTTGCACTGAAGCGAAAGTCATCATTACGCCACCTTCCCACTTCTTGGCTGTGTATATGAGTGCATTCCCCAAAACTACATTCCAAAATGCCCAAAGCATGGTGCTGCCTTCTTGTCCTTCCCAAAAGCAAGACCAGATGTAGCGCATGGGGAGTTCTGTTGAAGAGTGACGCCAAACGTAATAATACTCAAAGGAATGGGTGTAAATTAGGTAAAAAAGTATGGAGATGACTCCTAAAAGTGCTACGGAATGAATGTGGTAGAATAGTCTCCCTAATTTTTTCCAGGAGCTTAACTCTAAACTTAAATCGGATGATTTAAAATAAAATATTGCAGCCAATATACTGCTCACAAAAGAGAGGGCAATCAGCAACTCTCCAACTTGACCGGCAATCAAGTTTTCTCCTACGTAATCAATCATCTATAAATTGCTTTCTGCGGTTATTTCAGTTAGTCCGTCGGCATTACCATCATTGTATTTAGAAGGACATTTCATTAAAATCTTGTCGGCGTAAAACTCTTCGCCTTGCGCTGTTCCGGTGATCACCACCTGCTCTGAACGCTCAAAATCTTGCGGTTTAGCACCGTTAAAAATCACCTTCTTTTCCATACCGTTGTTGTCTAACATATAAAAGCTAAACTGATTGGCATTTTCTTCAGGATTATACTGAATTTCTTTTTCTTTGTTAAGAACTCCAACCACTTGGATTTCTTTTCCTTGCATTTGTTGAGCCGTGTTAAAGTCTGCATAAGTAGCGGCATCCGACACCGTGCTGATGATGGCTCCAATGGCTACTGCAATGACAATAATGGCGATGATGTGTGTCTTTTTCATGACTTTGTCTTTTGCTCTTTTTCCAATTTTTTGAGTTTTCTGTCGATACTGATTAGGTAAATAATCATGCCCAGAAGTATGGTGACTAAGACTGCCACCACTACGTAAATTTTACCGTTGGCGCGCATTTCGTCTGCCATGGGAATGTCTTGAGCCGAAAGGCTAAAACTCAATAGTAGAAAAAGAATGTTTAGAAAATATTTCATTTTGTCTATTAATTATCTAATAATTGCTCCTTTAAATTGGCCATTCGTATGCGAATGTTGCTCACCCACAAACCGAATAAAATCCACCCTAAAACAGCAGGGTAGAAAACCATTTTCATATTATCATCTAAATCGTAATTATTAAAACCCGGATTTCCGCCATTGCCCGGGTGCAGCGAATCTGTCATTCGCGGTAAAATGCCAATGAAAACCAATAGAAGCACAAAGGCAAAAATGTTGTAAACTGCAGCTATTCGAGCTCTTTTTTGTTCATCTTCAATAGAGCCTCTTAGAATAACATAGGCCAAATAAATAAGCATCGTAATAGCCGATCCATTTAATTTTACATCGTTTGTCCAAAACGCTCCCCAGGTGAATTTAGCCCAAATGCTTCCGGTGGCTATGCCTAGTACGCCAAAAATAATTCCGACATTCACCATTTCAATGGCTTTTCGGTCGTCTTTTAAATTGGATGAAGACAGGTTTTTGATGCTGTAAATCATCGAAATAAAAAAGAGGGTAATCATGGCGAACCACATGGGAACGTGAAAATATAAGTTTCGAATACTTTCGTAGAGAATTACTTGTTTGGGAACTTCAATTAAAAATCCGCCAATGATGCTATAGACAAGTAATATTATCGCTAGGGCTTTCCACCAATTTCGCATTGATAGTGAGTTGTTTAAAACTTTAATAATAAGCTAAATTAGCTTCTCCAAAGGTAGGGAAATAAAATGTATGAAAGGGCGATAATTACTACATTAATCAAGCCCATTAACATTATATAATCTTTGCAATCTTCCCAACCAAAACCCAAGCCACAAAGTACACTTGCTTTTACGGCGGTTAAAATCATGGGCAACAATATGGGGAATGCTAAAATGGCAGTGAGTGTTGAGTTATTGTTGGTTTTTGCTGCGATAGCAGAAATTAAAGTTAGAATGCCGGAAATCCCCAAGCTACCTAGTAGCAATACTACTGAAAAAAGGAGGTTATTTTCGAGCGGGTTACTAAGCAAGACAGTAAAAAATAACCAGTTGATCAGGGCGATGAGGAGAATTAATATGGCATTAAAAAGAAGCTTTGATAATATAATTGCCTGCGGACCGCAAAGACTGTAATAATACAAAAACTGCCGATTGCTTTCGGCTTTAAAGCTTTGGATACTGGCATTGGTGGCTGCAAAAATTAACACTATCCAATAGAGGGCAATCCATGTGGTCATTTCTTCAATTTGATTGAAGATTAAATAAGCCACAAATACCGTGGAAATAACGTAGAGAAAAATGCCGTTAATAGCTGATTTTTGGCGCCATTCAGATTTTAAATCCTTGTGGAGTAAAAGTCCTATGTGTTTTAAAGTTGTGATTGTGGTTGATTTTTTGACAAAAGTAAGGCTTTCAGTTGTTGGAATCGGAGGAGAACTAAAAATAAGAAGCAAAAGTCAAGAGACAAGATTCAAGAGACAAGATTCAAGAGCGGAAAGAGTAATATTATTAAGTTTTTAAAAGTGTAAGTTGTAAATTAACTTCAAAAAATATACAACTCTAACTTCTATGGTCTAACCTCTAAAGTCTCTTTCTTCATTTCCAAAACTCATCCGGCCAATTCAAACAAAAATCGGCTTCTTGCAAGTGCTTGTTCATTTCGACCAATTCCTCTTCCGATGCTTTCTCTTGAATTTCGTTAAAAAGTTGTCGTTCCTCCAAGCGAATGTGACCTTCTAGCAATTGCTTGAACTCAATGAGTTTTTCTTCTTGAATGCCGTGCATAGGAGATTTCACAAAAGCTTCAATTTTTCTGTGCTCCTCTAAAGCTTGCTGAATGCCTGCATGATTATCACCCAAAATGGGAAAAGCATATTTTTCCTCGGCTTCAAAATGACTTTCTAGGTAATGACTAAAAAACCAGTCGACGTATTTTTTAATTCGGTTGAGCGCAACGCCCTTTTTTAGTCCTTTGCCCACTTTCATGGCGAGCAATAAGCCTTGGTGATGTTCGCGGCTTAAGGGTTGCAATGCTTCGTGTCGTTTAATGGGTTCACTCATAATTCGTAATCTTTTGCCCAGTTGGCTTTTTCTTCTTCCGTCCAAATGTTGGGGAAAAATTTGCGTTGCTGATACATGGGGTGTAGGTATTTTTTCCACTCCGAACCACCGGTGGCGGCTTTGGTCTCGCCTTTTTTATCTAAATAATGTTGTGCGGTATCTAAGTGAATTAGAGGCCAACGGATGTTGTACACTTCATCTAACTTTTTTAAGGCGGCAATTAATTCATCAGAAGGATTGTCCATTTGATCAATGCGCTCTTCAAGAGTGTTTCCCTCCATTTTTTTTGCCAATTGAATGAAATCTTCTAAGTACTTCTCTTCAAAAAGTTCTAAGGTTTTGCTTCTTTTGCCCGTTTGGTAATTCATGCCGGCATCGCGCCAATAAATGTTGGCAAAAAGCTCTTCTATGCTAGGATTTTCACTCAAGCGTTCTTTTCCTCTGCTGTTGATTAGGTTTTCTACTCGCGTAAAATACAATTCAATAAAACGAAATTGTGCCGACTGAAAACCACTTGCCGGTGCTAAGGTCATGCGGAAGGTGTTGTAATCGTCATAGTCCATTCCGTATTTCATAATGTCAAATGAATCTGCTAAAATGTATGTGTAGCGGTTGATTCGGTTGACTTTGTTAAGTACAAATTCCTCGCTCCATACTTTTGCTTCTACCAATTGTTCTACCTCATGGCGAATCAATTTTAAATAAAGCTCAGTAATTTGGTGATAAATGATAAAAATCTCTTCATCTTTAAAATCAGTGCGCGGTTTTTGTAAAGACAAAAGCGTATCCACTTGAATATAATCCCAATAGTTAATGGGTTTTGCTTGTAAAAGTCCCGCTAAGTAGGTGTTGGGGTTCTCACCCTGACTTTTGTATTTTTCTTCTAGCGCATCAATTAATTTCTGATCAATCATGGATGAATATTTTGGCTTAGTTTATTGTATTAGTGATGAATGATTGTTTTTGTAATATTCAATTTTGTAGTGAAACATCTCTGCCATTTTGTTGGCTCTCCACTTGGCTTCTTCGGCTTTTTCGCCCTCAAATTGCTCGTCGATGGTTTCAAAAAACAAAGTTAACCAACGCTCGAAATGTTTTTTCTCCAAAGGCATTTTGGCATGAGGAGCAAAGGGAGCGCCTTGATAAGTGTGTTCCTGTAACAAAACCGTTTGCCAAAAGCGATACATTTTCTCTAAATGTTCCGGCCAATTGTCTTGAATAATGTTGTTGAATATAGAACCAATTAAGTCGTCTTTTTGAACTTTTCCGTAAAAAGAGTCCACCAAGTTTTTAATTTCCGTAAGCGAGGCAATTTCTTTTTTCATAATAGGCTGATGAATTTTAACTTGCTAAAGAATTTATGCTTTGGCGGTTTCGTCGAATCGCTTTAAAAAGGTGAGGCCTTCATCTAAAGAATGTGCCATTTGGTAAACCGTAGTGTTGTTCAGCAGGGCAGAGAGCTCGTCTCTAATGTGCACAAAACTGTAGTGCAGGGGACAAGGGCGACTGGCATCGCAGGCCGACAAGCCCATGGCACAACCCACAAAAATATCATCGCCGTCGATGGCTTCTACAATTTTGCGCAAAGGCAGTTTGTGCATTTTTTGTTTAGAGATTTCAAAGCCACCATAAGGACCTTTAATGGATTTTACCACATTGTTTTTCGCCAATTGCTGAAGTATTTTGGCGGTAAAGGCTTCTGGAGAGTCGATGGCTTCGGCAATTTCTCCTAGGCGAACGCGCTTTTTACTTATTGAGCTTTTGGCAATAAACAAAGTAGCCCGAATGGCATATTCACAAGCTTTTGAAAACATTTATTTTATTTTGATACAAAAATAAGTAAATGAATTTTTAATTTAGGAGTTTGGAGTCCGAATATAAAAGTCAATTTGGGTTTTAACTACTTAATGGTAGTTTTGAGTTGGAAAGATTATTCATGGAATTTCCTTGTTGACTTATCGTTTTATATTTAAATCCATCCTTTTTTATCTGCTACACTCAAAATAATAATAAGCAATACAGAGATTACCCAATTTATTGGTTCAGTATGTAAATTGTTTGACTTGAGGTATAAAGTACGAGCTAACACAATTACAATAATTATCAATTTTAATAAGTTTATCAGATTATGTTTAGTTGATTTCTTCAAAACTGTTATGTAGGCTTCCCTTTTTTAGTCTCTTCTTCAATTATTATTTTTCCGAGTCAATTTTTCATTTTTCCCAATTCATTTTATTTTTTAAATCAGATGGACATGTGAGAATATGAGAAATGTCAGAATTTAAAAGTTCGGTTTTTATTGATTTTACAATTTCTGTTGCCAATGGATTCAAATCCTCTTGATTTGTCGGATGCTCTATTTCGATCGAGAAGAGTTCGTTAGGGTTATAGTTCAATTTTCCAACGGATACCTTCCCGTCTTGAACGAGTAAGATTTCTGTTCCTGAGTCGACTTGCGGTATAGTTTCCCCTGTAGCAGATATTTTGATTTCTATTAGTTCGCAAAGTGTCATTTTCATATATGTGCTAAAGTAGTTGTCTATTACTCACTCGTGTGTTTATTAACCTTTTCGCTGTTTGCTCAAAAATAAAGAAACCAAAAGACATAGATGTGATTAAATGCTTGCACAAAGCTTTGCTTTAAGGGTGAAAGCATTCTTAGTCAACCCATAAGTCTACCACTTTTTCCCTTTTCTCCCAAGCATTTAGGTGAAATAGGGTGTAGTTGATTGGAGAAGAAGAGGCAACTATAACTTTAGGAGCGGAATTTACAAGAAGTCGAATGCTTGGAAAAAGCAAGCTGATGATACATGCTCTCGATCAGAAGCCTAGCTTCAAGAAGCTTTACCATGCTTTTCGTACTTTTAGCGTAAACCATTCAAATAATAAAAAATGATATTCAATTCCCTTTATAAAGCTCTATTTCCCTTTCTATTTATTGCGGCACTTTTTGCAAGTTGTGAAGACAAAAAGATGAATCAAGCAATTTCAGAAGAACTTAACCTGACCATTGACTCTTTAACTGCTGATACCGCTATCATTCAGGGTGAACCCATCCTTCAGCCGGATTTGATTTCTGAGGTGTACCAAAAGGGAGCGGATCTTTTATCCCTCAAGTGGAGTCACCAAGAAAATGCTAAGCAATTATTGGAAGCAATCAAAGCAGTCGAGCATGAAGGTTTAAATCCGGAAGATTATCACCTAGTAGGCATAGAATCACTCATGGAAAAAATTGCCGATAGTGATCAAGTTTCGCCTGAGGATGTGGCTCAGCTTGAAATCTTGCTGTCCGATGCTTTTCTCTTATTATCTTCCCACTTAGCAGTTGGTAAAACCGATCCCAAGACGATTGATCCGCAATGGCATGCAGCCAAAAGGGAGTTGACCATTGATTGGCCGGTTTTTATAGACTCCGTATTGGCTGCTAAAAAGGTTTCAGAATCGCTGCACTCATTGACCCCAAAGCATTCGCAGTACATTAACTTGAGCAAAGCCCTTCATAAATACAAATCTTTTCAGGAAGCAGGGGGATGGGAAAGCTTCAACCCAAGCGAAAAAAAGCTCGAACAAGGTATGGTTCACCCGGATGTAGCAGCACTCAGGCATCGGCTTTCTCTTAGTCAGGGTGAAATTATAGCCGATACGGATGATGCAAACTTATTTGACTCCAGTTTACACCGCCAATTGGTTATTTTTCAAAAACGCAATGGTTTGCCTTTTGATGGAGTGTTGGGACAAAAAACTATTGAGGCTTTAAACATTTCGGTGGAAGATCGAATTGCCTCCATTGAAGCCAACCTTGAACGCTGGCGATGGATCAATGATTCATTGGGCAAGAAATACATCATTGTAAATATTGCCGACTTTAAAGTACAATTGATGGAAAACCAAAAAGTGACTTTTGAAGCGGAAGCCATTGTTGGTAAAGCCTATCGAAAAACGCCGGTATTTAGTTCTTCCATGACCTATATGGTGTTGAATCCGGATTGGACGGTTCCTCCCACAATTCTCAAAAATGACGTTATTCCTGCTGTCCGCAAAAATCAAAAATACCTGGCTCAGAAAAACATGAAAGTGATCAGCCGTGAGGGCAAAGAAATTGACCCTTCAAGCGTTGATTGGAACTCCGGTTCTTTTCCATACATGATTAAGCAGAGCCCGGGGAAAGACAATGCTTTGGGCAAGGTCAAGTTCATGTTTCCAAACGAGCATAATGTCTATATTCACGATACTCCGAGCCGTACACTTTTTGCCGAAAACGAACGTACCTTTAGTTCGGGTTGTATACGTGTCAATCGTCCGATTGAGTTAGCGAAAACGCTTTTAAAGGATCAAAAGGGTGTCACTCCCGATCAGATCGACAAAATATTACAACAAACAGCTTCTAGAACCGTTAGGTTAGAAAATGCCCTTCCAGTGCATATCATTTATTTAACTGCTTGGGCAGATGATGAGGGAACAGTCTATTTTAGAAGAGACATATACGATAGAGATCAAGCGCTTTTAAAAGCCTTAAATAAATCCTTTAATCCTTTGAGTGAAGGTAGTTAGTCGATTCTCTCGTTTGAGCTAACCAAACCGGCTTGTTCTTCGAGAAAGCTCATTAAAGTAGTCAATGAGTTTTCATCGGCTTTAAAAGTAGTTTTTGCATGATATTCAGGCGAGGGATGATAAATGTAGAGGCATGACTTTTCGGCGAGCAAAGCGATGATCTCTTCGTGTTTTTCTTTGGGTATAGCCGGACAGCCGTAGCTTCTTCCAAGGCGTCCATGCTTTTTAATAAAATCATAACTTACATAATCGGCACTGTGCATAACAATTGCTCTTTCACGTGCTTTGTCGTTAATGCCTTTTTCCATTCCATCTAAACGCAATGAGGTTCCGTGCTTGCCAGTGTAAGGTTTTGCAGTAAGATAAAAGCCCAGACTGCTCTGATGCGAGGAAGGGCGGTTTGAAAATGCAGTCGCATAAAGGCTGCCGCTCTTTTGTCCGTGTGCGACCAAAGTGCGGTAAATAATTTTTTGCTCAAGCATATTGATTACCCACATACGTTCTTGGGTGGAGGGAAGTGAAAAGTCAATAACAGTCAACAAATTATTCTCAAGGCGATCTGAAGCTTTTAACTTGAAAAAGCCGGCAACTGCCTTTTGGAAAACGCTATAGTTCGGTTTGCTTGCATCATTATCAAAGCTTTCATAAATCTTTTTGCTGTAATTTTCAAATTGTATATCGCTATCATGATTTTCAAAAAGCGAATTACTGATCGAAGCAGACTCTGTATAGCTTGTGGTTGAAAACAAGAGGAGGAAAACTCCCATTAAAAAAAGCCGGAAAATCATTTTATGTCAATGTGCTTAAATAATAATACAAATATCATTCTTTTTTTTGAAATAAATCATCTTATTGAAAGAGCTATCAGGCAGATGAAGTGAAAAAAAGATTGAGGTTTTTGGCTTATGCTTTCAATGGTATAAGATAGACTTAAACGTATTTTTGTGACTAAATTGTCTGATTTTAAGTTGTTTAATTGGTTAAGGGAGTTTTTTCTCCCAAACGTTTAGATTGAATCAATAATCCTCCCATCCTCCAATTCGATGATGCGGTCGGTGCGCTTTGCAAAATCATGATCGTGGGTAACCACCAATAAGGACAACTTTTTTTCTCGGCTCAACTGTTTAAAAATGTCGAATACTTTGTCGGAGTTTTTACTGTCTAAGTTACCGGTTGGTTCATCGCCCATAATTATTTTGGGATTGTTGATTAAGGCTCTTGCAATGGAGGTTCGTTGTTTCTGACCGCCGGAAATTCGATAGGCTTTTTTATGCGCTTGATCGGCAATGTCGAGCATTTCCAAGGTTTCTAAAGCTCTTTTCTTTATGGTTTGCTCACTGTCTTTGCCTAATTTAAGTGCAGGCAACATCACATTTTTCAATACGGTAAATTCAGCCAAGAGGTAATGAAATTGAAAAACAAAGCCAATTTTTTCACTGCGTATTCCGGCTAGTTCATTTTTACTGAGTTGAGACATGTTGTGATCATCTATAATCAATTTACCGGTATAGTCCGTATCCATGGTCGACAGTATGTAAAGTAGGGTAGACTTGCCGCTACCTGATTTTCCCATAATGGAAACAAATTCGCCTTCTTCCAATTGCATGTTTATGTCTTTTAAAACATGAAACTTGGTAGGTTCTAAAAAGTATTTATCGATATGTTCGGTATTTAAAATGCTACTCATGGTTTTATTGTCCTCTAATGATGTCTACCGGATCAATGTGTTGCGCTTTTTTCGCCGGCAAAAATCCGGCAAGGAAAGTAGAAACTAAGGCGAAAATCACCCCCGAAATGTAATAGTTTATGTCGTAATTGATGGGGTATGTTTTAATGGTGGGTAAAGCTTCTGTAACAAATGGAATGGTATCGATATAAGCAGAAACAGCGTAACCTATAATAATGCCCAACAATCCGCCAAAAAAGCCGATAATTAAAGCTTGGGAGATAAAAATGAACATCACATCTTGAGATGTAAAGCCGGTGGCTTTTAATATGGCAATGTCGTTCATTTTCTCATAAATAAACATGTTTAAGATGTTGTAAATGCCAAAACCCGAAACGATTAACAGAGTAATTGAAACGGCATAAGAAATGAGGTTCCGAATATCGGAACCGGTATCAAATTGCGCATTAGCGCTTTTAATATCGAGCGCGCTAACATCGTAAAAACTTTCGATGGTTTTTGCCATCGGAACAGCATGGGCTATGTCATTGAGCTTAACGTGTACTCTACTGATGTAGTTATTCCCAACACCCATGATTTTTTGAGCCATATCAATGCTTACAAAACTTTGAACATCATCTACTTCAGCAAGGCCACTTTGGTATATGCCGCCAATGATCAAATCGTGAATAGAGCCATTGGTACTCATTACTTGAATTTTATCACCTACTTCTAAACTTAATTTTTTGGCAATGCCTGAGCCCAAAAGTATGCTGTTCTTCCTTTTTAAAAGGCTGTTGGGATTTCCTTGAACGATGTAATCTTTAAAATTAAATAATCGAATTTCTTCTTTGAGTTCAATGCCGTTTAAAACGCCATTTAATTTACTGGAACCGGCCATGTAGAATACTTTTGCAGTGGTTTGTGGAGTGGCTCCCAATACTTTTGTGTTTTTACGAAGCTCTGCTAATATGGGTAATGCATTGTGAATGCGTTCTAATTTTACTTTCGGTTTAATGGAGTGAATCAATTGTAGCTGATCTTCAAAAGTTGAGCTGCTTTCTATTGGCTGTATTGCTGTAGGTTCAATTTTGTTGTATAGTTGAATGTGTGGAGTTCGGTTAATTACAAGGTCATCTAGCAGTTGATTTAAACCGGTCATAAAACTCATGAGAATAATAAAAGTACTGATGCCAAAGGTGACGCCAAGAGCTGCAACAACAGTTTGTTTCCTCTTGGCTAACAAGTGAGTTTTGGAGATGTCTAGAATTAAGCGAAAAGAGCTCATTCGTTTTCCGGTTTTATCAGAGCAGTGGAAGTATCGATACCCGAAATTACTTCCACAAACTCCAAATTGTTTAATCCTATTTCAATCGTTTGTTCCCCATTTTCAGTTAATACTGTATTCGGACTGTTTAGGTATTCCGTTGGGATGGTGATCACATTGTGACGTCTGCCTACTATAATGTTTGCTTCTCCGGCTAAACCGTTGTATAGTTTTGGAGGCGGCTTGGTAAATTGACCTTCCACTTTAAAGGTAAGGGTAGTGGGATCTTTTTTTGGATATATTTTTTGGATTCGGGCGATAAACTCACGCTCCGGATAAGCATCTAGACGAATAATGGCAGTATCTCCTAACTCTAATTTAACGATATCTACTTCGTCAATTTCCATAGTGATTTTGTAGTTGGAAAAGGAGCCTATTTCACCAAAAGGCTCTTGTGGGTGTATTAACTCACCTTCTTCTTTAAAGATTTGATATACTTTGCCTTCAGATTTTGCCTGAACCTTGTACTCTTTAAGTGTTTTACTTTGCTGATCTAAACGATTCAACGCTTTTTTGTAATTATTGGTAAGCGTTACTTTTGTTTGTGCATATTGCTTTTGGAGTGATTTTACTTTAATAACTGAACGCTCAAAGGCTAACTTAGCATTTTCATAGGTCAATTGAGAACCGATGTTTTGCTTCCACAATCGGTCTTGTCGTTTAAAGTTGATGGAATCTAGCGCCAATTGTTTTTGAGCTAAATTAAGCTCCAGGCCTAAGTTTTTCAGTAAACTTTCTTCTCCACGTAAATCTGATTGAGCTTTGTTTAGATCGAGTTTAGCATCTTGCATTAGGTTTTCTACTTCAACCGTTTGAATGCTAAAGAGTAATTCATCCGCTTGAACAGTATCTCCTTCTTCAATATGAATTCGATCAATAATTCCGGTTTTGTTTGCGTAAACCTTGTAAGATTCATCCGGACTAATTTGAACCGAGGCATAGACAGATTCAACAATGTTATTGACTTCAGGATAATACTTCTCATTGTTGCTGTTACAAGCCATTAAAGCCAACAAAATAAAGAGAAGATAAGCTTTCATTTTACTTCAATTTCTTCTCTGAAAATTAAGACTTTGTTGTGTATTAAGGTAAGAATAATTAAAAAATAAGTTCCGCGCATCATAAATTTTATAAAGGCGGAACTGTATAAATGTTTTTTTTAAGAATCATTGTTGTCCGATAAAAGATGAAGTTATTCAAATAGCTGTCTAAATGAACTTATTTTACTGAAATCACATTCTGCTTTCCATATAGAACCCTCCTATGGATCAAATAGGCTTAATTGTCCGATATTTTTTGTGGTTATATCCTCCCATTTTGCTTCTGGGTTTTTCAAGAACTTGAATAAATCAATATAGGTCATTAAATGATAACGAATAACAGAGACCATATTGGAGTATGCCCACTTTCTTTGTGCCTTTCGCTGAATAACAAGCATTATAAGTTGAATTATCAAGCTTACCCAAATTTGTATTTCGATAGCATTTTGATTGTCTCCGAGAAAATACTTTAAAGGAAAATTCTGCTTGAGGCGTTTAAACATGGTTTCAATCTGCCATCTATTTTTGTAGATGTCAGCAATTTTATCCGCATCAAGATCAAAGTTGTTGGTGATGAATTCATATCCCTTTTGGTGTTTATCATGCCAAAAAGCAATTCTTCTCAGGGGAAAAGGCTTGTCATTTTTATCCAAAAGTTCAATTTTCTCGTCCTTTAGGACAGCATCATCAACTTTATCAGGAATATCAAATTCTTCGAGGCTTGTATAACGAGCATTGTCTTTTTGCCTGGTTACAAAGTAAATATCGTTCAATGTCCATTTTTGGTATTGTTCATAATCTACATATCCCTTATCAAAAACCACATAGGAGCCTTTTTTCAGTTCAAGATCTTTTAAAAAAGTATGATCATGGGTGGCTGCACTAGAAAACTTAATTAGACAGGGTGCATCTTCCATGGCGTTTATCATTGTATGCATCTTTATACCGCCTTTCTTTTTGCCATTAAGAGGGTGTCTTCCAACGCCTTTAAGAATGTCACTAAAGAGCGTTATTGTTGTAGAGTCAATAACCTTAAGTCCTTTAACTGCAGGTTCTGAAGGTCTGCTGTCCGATAAAAAACGATGATAACGTTTATAGAGTAAACTATAAATAGCTGCAAAGACCTCTGAACTTCTTCTTTTATTTGCATCAGATAAGGTGCTACGCCTTGGAAAATCTTTTAAGCCTATATGATTGATTTTTCCTTCACAAGCAAGCATAATACTAGATACTTCACGAAGAGAGCTACAACCACTAATAACTGTGAAAATCATTGTTACTAGATGCTCGTAAGTAGTAAATTTTTTAGTGTATCGATCGCTTTGATAGTTTTTAGCTGTCCGATAAATATCTTTGGGTAAAATGAAATTTAAAACTTGTTTAATAACTGGATGTCCGCTAAAATTTTTACTTTTATTCATATATCGAGTTTTGTGGTAAAAACAAGATATAAAAAAAAGCGGGAAATCCTTTTTAGGAAGTCCCGCTTTTAATTTCTTTTATCGGACACTAGTGTTTAAGAATATAAAAGAAGCTTCAGTTCGTTTGACTATTACTCTTTTTCATTTAAGGTCTTTAACTTTTTAGACCATGCGATTATTTCTTTTTTCTGTTTATCATAGTCATCTCCAAATGGACCACAAACAATTTTTAATTCTGTATAGCCGCTTTCTTGGTCTTCCAAGAGTAGGAATTTCTCCGAATAGTGCAAAGAGTCATAATCGTTTTGTGCGTAGTAATTTCCAAATAAAAGGTTTGCGTAAGCATTAGTTAGTTTACCTGAGCCCGAATAGTAAAAATTTACTTTCGATGTTTTCGGCCATGCTTCAGTTTGAGAAGGGATTAAGCTTCTTGTGTGCTCAGGTTTGAGTAAAACTTCCCATACTTTTTTTGCTTTAGCATTTATGTTTAAGTCTAAAACTACAAATTGAGCTGAAGAGGATAATTCGATTTCATTTTCAGTTACCAAGCTCACTTCATTGATTCTTGCGCTGCCGTTTCCTCCGTTTAAGTATCTGAAGCCAAGTATAGAATCACTACCAACTACTAGCGCTTGGATGACGATAATTATTTCTTCACGCTTAGTATAAGGACTTTGATAAATGGCTAGTTGTGGTAAGTTTATTTTTAAGGCAGATGCATTAAGGAACTCTGTAGAATCCACAAAAATCAAGGAAGCACCTTTTTGCGTTTCCTCTTTGGTTGGCATTCTCCCACTTACTACCGGAACGCTTTTCCAATCTTTAAGATTAACCGCAGGAAAGCCGTTTAAATTATCGGGACAATACCATCCACCAAAGTTGTGGTGTACCGTTTTGTCCATTTGCTTAGATTCTTTTACCGGCTTCTTAATTTCGGTTTCTTGGTTTTGTGAACAGGCCATTAAGGAAGTTAGACTTAATGCCACGAATAGGTTCAAAGGTTTGATTTTCATAATTTATAATTTTTTGGTTTCTTCGGTAAAAGTAGATGGAGGCTAATCATGAAAAGGTTATAGAAGTGTAAATTAATGTAAATCTTGTGTAATTTTCTGTTAAAGTAGTTCGCCGCAAGGTATATTCAAATAAGTTTGTTGCATGAAAAGACTCAAAATAAAAAAGCATTGGTTTCTTTTATGCATCACTATTTTGCTTTTTTCGGTTGGCAAGGCTGAAACGAAGGAACAATTGACTAAAGTTGCGCTTCGAGCCATTGGGCATGAATTTCTATTACAAATCAACGACAGCATCTCCCGCGTGCTCCCCATTAAAAAAGAGAATGACCGCTATGCTGTTCGATTTGAAAATAACTTCTCTTTTAAGCCGGAGATTCTTTCTTCGACTGTTCTTAAAGTAATCGAAGAAAAGAATATAAGCGACAGCTATATCGTAGAAGTTGAAACTTGCGGATCAAAGGCGCTGGTTCATAGTTTTAAAGCAAGTTTAGACATAGCCGACAGTTCGGTTGCTTGCAAAATGAGGCGATTGCCCGAGGATTGTTATGTGATTTATTTTACGGTTCTGCCTTCAGTACAGGAAACTACTCCCATAGAGACGGCTGAAATTGAACAGGTGAATTTTATTTATTTACTGATGCCTTTGTTGTTAGGAGGTGGAGTAGTGGTTTACTTGATCAAACGGAAGGGAAAACAACCATTGAAAGCAGAACTCATTTCCATTGGACAGTTTCAGTTCGATCAAAAAAGGATGATATTGAATTTAAAAGCGCAATCCATAGAGCTTTCTGCCAAAGAAGCAGATTTACTCTTTCTTTTATACTCCAATGAAAATAAAACGCTTGAAAGAGCCTATATCTTGAATCATATTTGGGGCGATGAAGGCGATTATGTCGGCAGAACCTTGGATGTTTTTATCTCAAAGCTGCGTAAAAAATTAGAAGCAGACTCTAGTTTAAAAATTATTAATGTTAGGGGAGTGGGTTACCGATTTGTGGTGGGGTAAGGTATTTTACATAGTTAAGTGTTTGATTTTCACTTCCACACCGGACTACTTTGATACAATGTATCATTCGTTAATTGAGTGATGTTAGCTCCATCTTTGTCCATGACATAAACTTCTTCATAATACTTACCTAAATAAGAACTCAGCTTTGGCGTATCTTTATTACTTGTAAAAGCAATTTTACTTCCATCCGCTGACCAACTTAAGTTTCTGATATTTGTGGAATGCCCGGATGGAGCACGGTTAAATGAAGTTAGTTTGGTTAAGTTTCCTCCATTTGCTTCAATTGAATATATGTTGCCATTTATATCCGGAGCCGTCTCATTATATCCTATAAAGATGATTTTTGAGCCATCGGGAGAGAATTTCGGATAATGAGGATTTAAGGTGCTGTCTAATAGTTGAGTAAAACTACTACCGTCGGTTTTAATGGTAAATAAGCCATCTTTACGACTAGAATCTTGATAGATTACATCAGCTCTAAAAAGGATTAAACTATCATTTGGAGACCAATTAAGGTAGCTTGCAAAGTATCCTAAAATAGTAGAAGGGAAAGGGATGGTTATTTCATTACTTCCATCAGAGTTCATTATCTTAATATCACCGGAAGTTACACTATCATTATAATAAAAATATGAAATTTTCATACCATCGTTTGAAAAAGCAACACTTTGTATTTGATTTGATTTGTTTGATAATTGACTAAGGTTTGAGCCATCAGGGTTTGAAGTGTAAATTTGAGGCCTGTTGGAAATAACGCCTTGATTGCTGATGTAAAGTATCTTGTTAGTAGACCTTGAGTAATCAAAATCGATTTCAGAAATTCGTTCTACATAACATAATCTACTTTGATTGTTCCCATTTTCGTCAATGGTATAAATACTTGAGTCTGATGGTGAATAATACATCAGTTCTCGACTGTTATTAGTATTTGTTTGCTTTTCTTCGGGTTTTGGATCGTCTTTTTTACAGGAAAAAAGAAAAATTAAACTAAGTAGGGTTAGGGAGTAAATGGGTTTCATTTTGTTGATTTGATTAAAATTATTTTCTAAAGATTTTACCTCCATACCGGACTATTCTGATACAAAGTATCATTCGTTAATTGAGTGATGTTAGATCCATTTTTGTCCATGACATAAATTTCATAGTACTTGTCTGGTTCAGTACTTAAGTCGGGTCTGTTGAAGTTCGATGCAAAAGCAATTTTACTCCCATCTTCAGACCATGAGGGCAATTCCGTAAAGATGTTGTGTCCGAATGTAAAAGTAAAGTTAGTGAGTTTATTTAGGTTTGTCCCATTTAGGTCAATTGTAAATATATTGTAGTTTCTATTCTCATATCCAACGAATGCTATTTTTGACCCGTCGGGTGAAATTTGAGGGTAGTCTGGAATTAAAGTGCTGTCTAATATCTGAGTTAAATTAGTACCATCAGTGTTTATTCGAAATAATCCCTCTTTACGACTTGAGTCTTGAAATATTACATAGCCAGCAAAAATGAACATACTGTCATTTGCTGAAAAGTTAGGATTATACCCCCAGTATTTTGAAATATTTGACGGAAAAGGTATGCTTGTTTTGTTGTTTCCGTCTGAGTTCATCATAATAAACTTACCTAATGAGTCACTTGTGAGCGAATAGCTGTATATTAAAACTTTACTGCCGTCAGTTGAAAAAGTAGCACTGTGATTTTCTAAGTTATTGTTGGTTAGTTGGCTAATATTAGTTCCATCCGGATTTGATAAATAAACTTGAGCTGTGCCAGAAAGGATGCCTTGTTTGCTGATATATAGTATTTTGTTTGTGCTTTTAGAGTATTTGAAAGTGTTGGTATAAATCTGTTCTATATAACATAATCTTATTCGATTATTCCCATTTTCATCTATAGCATATAAAGATGAATCATCTACTGAGTAATACATTAATTCGCGATTGAAGCTTGGATTCTCTTGCTTTTCTCCGGGTTTTGAATCTTCTTTTTTACAGGAAAAAAAGAAAAGTAAACTAAGTAGAGTGAGGGAGTAGATGGATTTCATTTTGTTAAATTGATTTTTAGTTTGTAAAGCTACTATTTTTAACACTTAATTTACAGGGTTGTAGATATTGGTTGATGTGTTTATAAATGAATCGATCACTCAATCTGAATGTCGTATTTATCCAATAACCCAATAACTTCAGGCAAGGAGAATTTAGCCCCTTTAATTTTATTTACCTCCGGATTGATGGAATAGTTAATGGAGTGTGAGAGGTCAGCTTTTTCGAGATTCGTATTGTCAAAAATGGCATTTAAGAGGTCGCTATTTTTGAGCGAAACACCTTTTAGATTGGCTTCTGTAAAATCAACCCCTTGCAATTGGCAATCGTTAAAAGCACTTTGTCCCACATTAACTTGGTAGAAGACGGAGTGGTTCAGCTGACAGTTGTTAAACAAAACAGAAAACCCAAAAGGCTTAGACTGATCAAAGTGTAGACCGAGCATTTTGCAGTTAGAGAATGTGACGTCTTGAAATGATACTTCTAAGATTCTTGCATTACTCAGATTACAATCAACGAATTTGGTGTCAATAAATCGACTGCCATTTAAAGAGCAATTGGAAAAATCGCAGTTTTTAAAAATACAGTCTTCGTATTCCATTTTTTCGAGGGACTGACTGGAGTAATCTACATTCACGATGCTTTGTTGGTAAAGGAATTGGTCGGGCATTATGTGGGATTTATTTTAGGTCAAAAAAACACTTTATTGTTGTTGTATACAAGCAATAATACTTTCTTTGTATTTTAGAATACCTTAATTTAACTAATCAAATGAAAATCATTCCCTACGAAAATAATCACCTAAATGCCTGTTTAGAATTATTCAATAGTAATGAACCCACTTTTTTTGATGAAAGCGAAAGAGCGCCTTTTGAGAAATATTTGAAGGGTGAAAAATACTCTTATTGGGTGTTGATGGATGAAGGGAATTTGTTAGCTTGTGGTGGATTTGAAATTGAAAAGCCCGGAGATGCGAGAATTGTCTGGCTTATGGTCGAGCGAAGTAAGCAGGGAAAAGGCTATGGTGCAGCACTTATGCAACATTTCGAGCAACTGATTTTTGCAGAGAAGAAGTTTAGTAAAATTAGCTTGATGACTGCTCAAGTTGTCAATAAGTTTTACGAAAAGTTAGGCTATAAAACGTTAAAGTTCGAACCTAAATACTGGTGCGATCGCTTTGATTTGTATTATATGGAGAAAGGTATTTAAATAGATAATTGACAATTCTCTATGACTAAGTAGTTAAAAGTTAAAAATTTGTTTAGAGTTGGATTGGCAGATTCCGTTATTGTTGATCTTTTTAAGTTGAGCCCTTCTTAATTTGACCCAACGATAGGTTACTTTATAGCTTGTAATATCGAGCGCAGACGAGATATGGCAAGTGAGCTTTAAACTTTTTCAAATTTTTTGTTTCAAAAAAAACTTCTTTCCACTTGGACTGTTTTACTTATTTATGAGTTTACTTATAACAGAAAACAATTAGTTAATTTTAATCTCATTTAAATCCCAATTCGTATGAAACGATTATTTCCAACTTTACTGACTATTATAACTTTACTTAGTTTAAACTTAAACGCACAAGAAATGAACTTACACAGCTTTACCGTAAAAGATATCAATGGAGATGAATTCGACTTAAGCCAGTTGAAAGGCAAAAAAGTGTTGGTGGTAAATACCGCTTCAGAATGTGGTTTAACTCCTCAATACGAAACTTTAGAAGAGGTTTATCAGCAGTACGGAGGAGATGATTTTGTCATTATCGGTTTTCCGGCAAACAATTTTGGCGGTCAGGAGCCTGGTTCTAATGAAGAGATTAAAGGTTTTTGTCAGAAAAATTACGGAGTAAGCTTTCCTATGATGAGTAAAATTTCAGTAAAGGGTAGTGATCAGCATGAAATTTATAAGTGGTTAACCAAAAAGTCGGAAAATGGAGTAGAGGATGCTGAGGTGAGCTGGAATTTTCAAAAATTTATGATTGATGAAAATGGGAATTATGTTGGCATGGTAGCTCCTAGAGAAAGCCCGGATTGTGATAGAATTATTAACTGGATTAAAGGCTAATTCAACTTTTTTCTTTGGTCAAACCATTTTTTGATCATTAACTTTGCCTATATGAAATTAGATATTTTGGCAATTGGCGCACATCCCGATGATATTGAGTTGGGCTGTGCAGGTACAATTTTAAAAGAAATTAATTCCGGAAAGAAAGTTGGCGTGCTTGACATGACTGTCGGTGAACTTGGAACCAGAGGATCCGGTCCACTCCGATTAGAGGAAGCTAAAGTTTCTTCTAAGATTCTGGGTTTAAGCTGTCGCCATAATTTAGGCATGAAAGACGGATTCTTTAAAAATGATGAAGACCACATTCGCTTGATGATTCCTTACATTCGAAAATACCAACCGGATATTATCTTAGCCAATGCCGTAAGCGATCGTCACCCTGATCACGGAAGAGCTGCCAAACTTATAGCAGATGCTTGCTTTTACAGCGGACTTCGAAAGATTGAAACTACAGATGGTGGTGACCCTCAACAAGCTTGGCGTCCTAAAGCTGTATATCACTATATTCAAGATTATTTTATAAAACCCGACTTTGTGGTTGACATTACGCCTTTTATGGAGAAAAAAATGGATTCCATAAAAGCCTTCTCTTCTCAGTTTTACAATCCGGAATCAAAAGAACCTGATTCTCCCTTAACTCAAAAGCACTTCTTTGATTATTTAAAAGGAAGAATGGCTGATATGGGACGTTATATTCAGGTAGATTATGCGGAAGGATTTACAGTAAGTCGCCCGGCAGGAGTAGAGTCTTTAAGAGATTTGCTTTAGAATTTAAAATGCTTGTACCATTTCATATAACTCCTTCACCGGAAGGCCCATTACATTGTAAAAAGAACCTTCAATCTTTTCAACTCCAATGAATCCAATCCATTCTTGTATGCCATAGGCACCTGCTTTATCAAAGGGTTGAAAGCGGTTAATGTAATAGTCGATTTCCGTTTCTGAAAGCGTTTTAAAATAGACTTTCGTACTTACAGAGGTGCTTATTTGTTTTTGTGGGGAGCTTAAGCAAAGTCCAGTAATTACTTCATGCGCTTTCCCACTTAGTTGTTGGAGCATCATTTTTGCTTCAGAAGCATTTATCGCTTTTTCTAACAATTTATTTTCTAATAAAACTGTTGTGTCTGAAGTGATTAAGAGTTCTCCTTCATTTAATTCGCCTTTAAAAGCATCAGCTTTCTTTTTACTTAAGTATTCTGCTACTTGGTTTAATGGCAAATCGCTTGGGTAACTTTCGTCAGTATCTTTACTTTTTTGCTCAAAATCATACCCCAAGTGTGCGATTAACTCTTTTCTTCTTGGCGACTTAGAAGCTAATATAAGTTTATAATTTTTTGGATTGAGAAAATTGCTCATTGTTAGTTGTAGAAATAAATAACTAGAGTGTAAAGAATTCCAAATAGCATGCAAATTTTTATGCTTTGGCTGATGATAAAGAAGTCCCTTTTCTTTTCGGCTTTAAATAACCTATAGAGAATGAAAATTAATGGAAAAGTTATAAAAACTAAAAAGTAGCCAAATGAGATCCAGTCTCGGGAAATAATCTGAATAGTTTCTAAAGAAGCTATGGCCGACAAAGTAAGTAGGGTAATAAAAATGGCTATTTTTTTTGTTTTACTAATTCCATAAACGATGGGAAGTGTTTTACAGCCAATCTCTTTATCGCCTTCTATATCTTCCATGTCTTTTACAATTTCGCGAATTAGTGTAAGTAAAAAAGCAAACAAACTGTAACCAATTACCCAGTATAGAAGATATTTTATGCTAAATAGAAGAGAACCTAAATTGAGGTCATAATCGCTGAGTGAAGCAACTTTATCGAACATGACAGCCACCTCGTAATAGCCGGCAGTAAAAGGAACCAGCGCTGTTAGTGAAGCAATAATTACATTGCCAATGAGAATCTGTTTCTTAAAACTAACTGAGTAAAACCACAATAAAGCGGCACTCACTAACTGAAAAAGCACCAATAAAGGATGACCAATTGACAGCGCTACATAAGCTGCAATGGCTAATCCTACTATATTTATTACTAAATGAAGCGCCATAGCATGTCGCCGCTTAATGCTTTTGCCTACAACCAACTGTCGCGGACGATTGAGATAGTCTGCTTTTATGTCGAAATAATCATTGATTATGTATCCGGAAGCAGCAATTAAAACGGTTGCTAAAACAAGTAAAGCGAAGAGTTTTTCAGGCATAAACAAGTCCATTCCGGCTTGACTTAAAAATGGATAAATAATGCCAAAACGAATGGCGTATTGCGTTAATGCAATGATAAATAGATTCGGAAAACGAATCAAGCGCAGAAAGTCGATTAATTTTGCCATGACTCCCCAAAGGTAGATAAAAGCGACTTAAAATAGATGCTTTAAAATAAAATTATCCTTGAATTGATTTTAAATGCCTCTTTGCCTCCTTAACTTTACAAAATGGACTATACATTATCATATTCGCAAGCATCTTCGCACTATATTGATATTAAGGTTGAAGCAAAAACCTATGGCAAAGAAAAATTGCAGTTTCAATTGCCTGCCTGGCGTCCGGGACGTTATGAACTGGGAAACTTTGCCAAAAACATTCAACGGTGGAAAGCTTTTGATCATGACGGTATTTTGTTGCCTTCAAAAAAACTAACCAAAGATTTGTGGGAGGTAGATTGTAAAGGAGTTGAAAAAGTAATTGTTGAGTACAATTACTTCGCTCATGAGTTAAATGCCGGTTCTACTTATTTAGATGAAGAACAGCTTTATGTAAATCCTGTTAACTGTATGATTTATCAGCCTGAAAGGGCAGGAGAGGAGTGTTTAGTCAACTTAAGTCTCCCCGAAGATTACAATATAGCGATTGCTCTTGAGGAAGTTGATGATAGAGTGTTTAAAGCGAAGAACTTTGATGAGTTGGCTGACAGTCCATTTATTGCATCAGCCAATTTGCAACATCATGAATTTAATGAAAAGGGAACCACTTTTCATTTGTGGTTTCAAGGTTTGTTTAAAGCAAATTGGGAGAAAGTTGAGCGTGATTTTCGTGCGTTTGCGGCAGAACAAATTAAGTTTTTTGGAGACTTTCCTACTAAAAACTTTCATTTCTTGTTTCAAATTCTTCCTACCTCGTTTTACCATGGTGTGGAGCATAGCGCCTCAACGGTAATTGTTTTAGGACCTTCTTATGCTGTTTTAGATGAAAAAGGTCGCTATGAAGATTTGCTCGGCGTAAGTTCTCATGAATTATTTCATACTTGGAATGTAAAACGCATTCGACCAATTGAAATGTGGCCTTACGACTTTTCAAAAGAAAATTACAGTCGACTGGGGTATTTATCTGAAGGAGCTACTACTTGGTATGGAGATTTGATGCTTTACCGCTCAAAGGTATTTACTGATGCAGCTTTTTTTAGAACTTTTAATCGGTTGTTAGATCGACATTTTAATAATCCGGGAGTAGAAAACTTATCTGTTGCAGATTCTTCATTTGACACTTGGTTAGATGGTTACAATATTGGAGTGCCCAACCGAAAAGCATCGATTTATACTGAAGGCGCATTAATTACCTTTATGTTAGATGTAGAAATAAGAAAAGCGACGAATAATGAAAAGTCATTTGATGATGTAATGCGCAGTTTTTATAACAATTATTACAAGCAGGGGAAGGGGATTTCCGAAGCAGACTATCAAAATGAGGTTGAGAAACTTGTTGAAAAACCAATGAGTGAGTTTTTTGAAAACTATGTTAATGGTACTGATGATATAAGTGAATCATTAGCAGAGGCGATGGATTATTTTGGACTTGAGTACAAAAAGCTAGCTTCCGATGAATACTTCGAGGCTTATTTGGGAATTAAAGTTCTTGATGGTAAAGTAATCAGCATTTATCCGAACTCAATAGCGGATAGAGCCGGAATCACATTGAAGGACGAAGTTTTAAGTATTAATTCTATAAAAATTATCAACGATCTTTCGGCATGGTTAAAGTATTTCAAAGAAGATGATATTTCGCTTCAGCTCATTGATGGCAATGGTTTCGTAAAAGAAGTCGCATTAGAGCCGAGGGCAGATATTTACTATGGGAAGTATGAAGTCAATTTTCAAAAAAATAGAAACGCTCAACAAGAAGAAGCCCTTGAAAAATGGAGAGGATATTAATTGTTTATACTTTATTGCTTCATTTAACTTTATTCTGTTCTTTTGCGAAACAGTAAGTTATGCCTAAAAAAATCCTTTTCATTTCCTACGATGGCTTAACCGACCCACTTGGTCAGTCACAGATTTTGCCTTACTTAATCGGCTTGGCAAATAAAGGATATGAAATTCAAATAATCAGTGCGGAAAAAGAAGAGCGGTTTCAAGCCCATGAGATTGAGATTCGTGAGAAGATTAAGAATGTGAATATTCATTGGGCCTACACGCATTATACAAACCGACCGCCATTACTTTCTACTTTTTTGCTAATTAATCGAATAAAGAAGTTAGCACATAATTTCTATTCCATCAACCACTTTGATATTGTTCACTCTCGTTCACTTATTCCGGCAATGATTGGACTTTCTTTGAAGAGGAAATACAAGAGTAAGTTGATTTTCGATATTAGAGGTTTTTGGGTTGATGAAAGAGTAGAAGGAGGGTTGTGGAATTTAAAGAAGCCCGTTTATAAACTATTGTATCGCTTTTTCAAATTAAAAGAGAAACAGCTTTTTGAGTTTGCCGATGGGATTGTTTCTTTAACAAAGAATGCCCAAAATTACATTCAAGATAACTATAAAACGAAAGCGCAGTTTGCGGTGATTCCATGTTCGGTAGATAGTAGTCATTTTGATTATTCTACAATTCCAATAGAAAGCAAAAAGCAGCTTCGTGCTTCTTTAGGAATTGAAGAAAGCGACTTTGTACTCGTCTATGTTGGTTCATTAGGCACAAGGTACTTACTCAATGAAATGATTCGCTTTTTTAAAGTGTTAAAAAATCAGCGGGAAAATGCAAAAATGCTTTTTGTAAGTAACAGTCCTAAGGAGCTTATTTTAAAAGAAGTAGAAATTGAGAAAGTAGATATTGAGGATATCATAATTACTTCTTCAAACTACCAAGAAATTCCCAACTATATCAACATTGCAGATGCGGGAATCTTTTTTATCTATACCGGTTTTACCGGAAAAGCAGTTTCTCCAACCAAACAGTCGGAGTTGTTGGTTATGGGAATTCCAATAGTTGCAAATAAAGGTGTTGGCGATAGTGAAGCGATATTACAAGATCAAGACCTGGGAGTTATGTTAGCTGATTTTGAAGAAAATAGTATGACTGCTGCGGCTAAACAGCTTTTACAAACAGATTATAATAAAGAGTATATTAGAAGTAAGGCAAAAGAGCTATTTGCCTTGGACAAAGCAGTGGAGACTTATTCACAACTTTATACAAAACTTTAGTTCTTTTGCAGTCAGTTAAAAATAAAGCTGTGAGTAAGAAAAAAATATTATTTATTGCCAACCATCGTTTAGGTCGTTCACCAGGTCAACGATTTCGTTTTGAGCAGTATATTTCTTATTTAGAGCAAAATGGCTTTTATTGTGAGCTTTCTCACTTTATTTCTGAAGAAGACGATAAAATTCTTTACAGTCCCAAAAAGTGGTTGAATAAAGCTAAACTAGCCCGAAAAGCATGGGACATTCGTAAAAAAGACTTAGCTAGAGCCAATGAATTTGATATCATTTTTATTTATCGAGAGGCATTGCTGACAAGAAGTACTCGTTTTGAGCGACTATTTTCTAAAACTAAAGCAAAAGTAGTTTTTGATTTTGATGATGCCATTTGGCTGCCCAATGTTTCTGCTGCCAACCAACGCTTGCAGTTTTTAAAGAATCCTTCAAAAATCAATAAAATTCTCCCTTTAGTAGATTTAGTTTTTGCAGGAAATCAATATTTGGCAGATTATGCCAAGCAATTTAATCAAAGAGTGGAAGTTGTTCCTACAACAATTGATCTGAATTACCATAGAACAAAAGCCTTTGAAAAAGAAAAAAATCAAATTTGCATTGGATGGACAGGAACACAAACTACCTTGCGTTATTTAGATGAGTTAATTCCGGTTTTTAAAAAGTTAAAGAACAAATATGGTAGTAAACTAAAGCTTAAGGTGATTTGTGATACACCATGGATTAGTAGCGAGATAGAGGTTGAGAATGTGAGTTGGAGTAGCGCAGACGAGATTCTTCAATTGGATGAAATTGATATTGGCATAATGCCTTTAACAGATGATAAATGGAGTAAAGGAAAGTGTGGGTTTAAGGCACTTCAGTTTATGGCATTAAAAAAAGCAGTTGTCGTTTCTCCTGTGGGCGTTAATGCAGAAATTGTAGAAGATAAAAAGAACGGCTTTTGGGCGAAAAGTAGCGAAGACTGGTTTAGAAGTTTATCTTTGCTGATTGAAGATAAAATGTTGCGAAAATCATTTGGCGAAAACGCACACAAAACAATAAAAGAAAAATTTTCGGTAGATGCTTGGAAGGCAATTTACCTTAAACAACTTAACGAACTGATAGAAAAAAAATAGAAAAATGAAACAAACAGCACTAACAAAAGTACATAAGGAATTAGGCGCAAAAATGGCGCCTTTTGCAGGCTATGAAATGCCGATACAATATAGCGGATTAACTGATGAACACATGGCTGTTCGTGAAAGTGTAGGCGTTTTCGACGTTTCTCACATGGGTGAATTCATGATTCGTGGTCCACAAGCTTTGGACTTAATTCAAAAAATCAGCACGAATGATGCTTCTAAGTTAGTTCCGGGAAAAGTGCAATACAGTTGTATGCCTAACGGAAAAGGTGGTATTGTTGATGATTTATTGATTTATAAAATGGCTGATCAGGAGTACCTTTTGGTTGTAAATGCTTCAAACATTCAAAAAGACTGGGATTGGATTCAGCAAAACAACAATTTTGATGCTCAATTAGAAGATATTTCTGAAAACATAACCCTTTTGGCAATCCAAGGACCCAAAACAGCTGAAGCGATGCAGGCTTTAACAGATGTAAAGCTCAATGAAATGAAGTATTACACTTTTGAAAAGGGAACTTTTGCCGGAGTAGATGATGTGATTATTTCAGCAACAGGTTATACCGGATCAGGTGGTTTTGAGATTTATTTCGACAACGCTCATGCTGAAAAAATTTGGAATGCTGTAATGAAAGCAGGAAAAGGATATGGCATAAAACCAGCAGGACTAGGAGCTAGGGACACTTTGCGTTTAGAAAAAGGCTTTTGTTTATATGGAAATGATATTGACGATTCTACATCGCCCATTGAAGCCGGCTTAGGATGGATTACTAAGTTTACCAAAGACTTTATCGATTCCGATAAGTTGAAGAAGCAAAAGGAAGAGGGAGTTGCGCGTAAACTTATGGCATTTAAAATGATTGATCGTGGTATTCCGAGAAAAGATTACAAAATAGTTGATGCAGATGGAAATGAGCTTGGAGTAGTAACTTCAGGAACCTCTTCTCCAAACTTAAAAGTAGGAATAGGTATGGGCTATGTGAAAACAGAAAGTGCCAAAGTGGGTGAATCTATTTTTATTGAAGTAAGAAACAAGCAGCTAAAAGCTGAAATTGTTAAACTACCATTTGTTTAGTATTTTGGAAACTATTGTAAAAGAACATGAGCGCAAGGTGGAGATTTGTTATTCACCTGCGCTTTTTCCGGTTTATTATACCAATAAAGATTGCGTAGTAGTTGTAATTGACATTTTTAGGGCAACTTCTGCCATTTGTACTGCTTTTCAGTACGGTGTGAAGCGAATAATTCCGGTTTCTTCAGTAGATGAAGCCAAAGAGTATCAGGCGCAGGGCTATATTGCTGCTGCTGAGCGTCATGGTGAAATTGTAGAGGGCTTTGATATAGGTAACTCACCTTTTAGTTATATGAACCCTGCCCTTAAAGGGAAGGAGGTTGTTTTAACAACTACCAATGGTACAAAAGCCATTGAAAGAGCTAAGGCAGCGGATCATATAATTGTCGGTTCCTTTTTAAATATTGATGCTGTTTGTCGCTACCTAGAGCGAAAAAACAAGAACGTTATTTTACTTTGTGCAGGTTGGCGTGATCGATACAATATGGAAGACTCGCTTTTTGCAGGAGCAGTAGTTCATCGTTTAAAAAAGAACCCGATTTTTAAAGGGTTGGCTGATTCTTCTTTGGCTGCAGACCATTTGTATGAACTGGCCAAAGGAAACCTAAACGATTTTTTAAAGAATACTTCACATAGAAACCGATTAGCGCGTCTAAATTTGGAGGAAGATATTTCTTATTGCCTGCAAGAGAATACGATGGACTTAGTTCCTGTATACAAAGGCAATGCTTTGGTAATTGAAAATGAATAAACCTAAAAACATAATTGTTTTTATTGCTCTCGTTGCTTTGGGAGTACTTTTTCAGTCTTGGGGGTTTTACGGTCATAGGAGAATTAACAGAATGGCCGTTTTTACACTTCCACCTGAAATGATTGGATTTTACAAGGCCAATATTGAATACATTACCGCTCATGCAGTTGATCCGGATAAACGGCGATATGCAGTAGAAGGTGAAGCACCAAAGCACTTTATTGACATTGACCATTTTGCTAAAGAAAGAGAAGATCCATTTAAAGTAATGCCAAAGTATTGGTATGAAGCTGTCAATAAGTATTCTGAAGACACCTTACAGGCATACGGAATAGTTCCTTGGCATGTAGCTAATATGACACGTTGGTTAACCAAAGCCTTTGAAGAAAAAGATGCCAATAAGATTTTGTACTTATCTTCAGATTTAGGACACTATATTGCCGATGCTCATGTTCCATTGCATACCACCGAAAATTACAACGGTCAAATGACCGGACAAAAAGGTATTCATGGACTATGGGAGTCAAGAATTCCCGAATTAACTGCCGACGACTACGACTATTTAGTGGGCAGAGCAAAGTACATAAAAAGTCCATTAAACGCCATTTGGAAAGCTGTAGAGGAAAGTCATTCACACTTAGATTCAGTTCTTTTTATCGAAAAAGATTTAACTAGAAAGATACCCTCAGATCAGAAATACGCTTTTGAAACCCGTGGAATGTCCACTGTTCGGCAGTATAGTCAAGAATTTGCCTTAACTTACTATCGACGAATGGGCGATATGGTGGAAAGTCGTATGCGAAAATCCATAGAAATGGTAGGAAGTTTATGGTATACAGCATGGGTAAATGCCGGACAGCCAAATTTAGATGAACTATTAGGAAAAATTGATCACAAAGAGCTTCAGGAAAAAGAAGAGGAAGAACGTAAATTGCTAGAAGAAAAGAAAGTGAAGAGTAGGGAGCATGAGGAGTAGTTATTTCCCAATGCAAAAGCTTGAAAATATGTGTCCTAGAATGTCTCTGTCAATTTCGATAGTCCCGGTAATCTCACCTAAATAGTGCAGCGATTGACGAATATCCATGGCTAAAAAGTCGCCGGTTATGTTCGTATTTAAGCCTTCTTGAACTCTTTCGATTGATTCGGCTGCCTTTTTTAAAGCTTGAAAGTGTCGTACATTCGTTACCACCAACTGATTGCTTGATTGCATTTTGTCTGCGGCAATTTCTTTTAGTAAATCAGTAAGTTGCTCAATACCTTCTTTTTTTAATGCCGAAAGTAAAATCAATTGACTGTCTTTTGGGAATTTTTGACGAAAGGCATTTTGATCTTCTTCCAGTTTGTCGATTTTGTTAGCTACAACAATCAGTTGTTTGTCTTTCCCCTCAATATGTTTACTAATCTCTTTAATCATTTCATTTACGGCTGATTCATTAGCTTCAATTGAGTCGATTAAATACAAAATTATGTTGGCCTTTTCCACCATTTCAAAGGTGCGTTTGATGCCAATATTTTCAACAACATCTTCCGTTTCTCGGATACCTGCTGTATCAATAAAACGGAAACTAATGCCTCCAATTTTTACTTCATCCTCAATACTGTCACGAGTTGTGCCTGCAATATCAGAAACAATGGCTTTATCCTCATTCAAAAGTGCATTTAGCAAAGTAGACTTACCAACATTCGGTCTTCCAATAATGGCTACTGGAATACCATTTTTGAGCACATTTCCGGTTGCAAAAGAGTCAATCAGTTGACGGAGCATTTTAAGTATTCCTGCCACCAGCTCTTTTAAGTCATCTCTGTCGGCAAATTCAACATCCTCTTCAGCAAAATCAAGCTCCAGCTCAATCATAGAAGTAAAGTGAATTAACTCTTCTCTTAATTCTCTGATCTTTTCAGAAAAACCACCGCGCATTTGATTTAATGCTACATCGTGAGCGGCTTTACTTTCTGAGGCGATTAAGTCAGCCACAGCTTCCGCTTGAGTCAAGTCCATTTTGCCATTAAAAAAGGCTCTTTGTGTATATTCTCCCGGATTGGCAAGTCGAGCACCCTTTTCTAAGAGCAATTCCAAAAGCTGATTGATAATGTAAGGAGAACCATGGCAGGATATTTCAACTACATCTTCACCGGTGTAGGAATGGGGAGCTTTAAATAGACTTAATAAAACTTCATCTAAAGTTTCATCACCTTTTATAATCTCACCAAAATGAAGTGTCTGACCTTTTTGTTTTTTTAAATCTTTGCCCTTAAAAATTGACTGAACAATTTCAATAGACCTATTTCCAGAAAGTCTTATAATTCCTATAGCTCCCGAACCCGAAGGAGTTGAAAGTGCACAAATGGTATCTTCCGACTGTATCATTTTGCAAAAGTAAAGAAAGGGAAGAAGTTCAAATATAAAATACAATCTTAACATCTAGTTAATATTACATATTGACCTTCGCTTTAAATTAATATATGAATGAGTAGACAGAAATACGCTGATTTTCTTGCACTAAGAAATATTGTCTTAGAGCTTTTTGACTTCTTTAAATCAGAAAAGAAGTTTTTAATGTTAGTAATAGCATTAATTTTAATTGCCGTTTTTATTGCTCCATATAGTTCAGCTGCCATGTGGTTTGGATTTTTATTGGCGGCTTATTCAGCAGTAGCTAACGACAGTATTCAAACTATTGGAACTTTTATTGTTTCTAATAAAAAGCAACCCTGGTATTTGTTGTGGGCATATATTGGAGCTATTTTCGTGATTACCGTTACTTACAGTTATTTTGTATTTGATGGAGATGTGTCCTACCAAAGATTACATACTCCCGGTTTAGATCAAGCGCCCCAAAGCTTTACATTTTTGCAATTACTGGCGCCAATAATTCTTATTGTGCTTACACGAATGAGGATGCCGGTTTCAACTACTTTTCTATTACTTACCGTTTTCTCTACACAGTCGTCTACTATTTTTAGTGTATTAACGAAAAGTATATCCGGTTATATTGTTGCTTTTTTAACTGCAATTGTAGTATGGTTTGCCATTCGTAAATTGGTAAAAGCAAAGTTTAAAGGTCAGCCACATTTTTTATGGTTTGTCTTTCAGTGGATTACTTCCGGTGCTTTATGGTCGGTTTGGGTAATGCAAGATGCTGCAAATATTGCTGTTTTCCTTCCTAGAACACTCGATTTAGGACAATTTGTAATTTTTACTGCAGTAATTTTTTTCGGTTTAGGATTACTTTTTTATCTAAAAGGAGATCGAATTCAGAAGATTGTCAACGAGAAATCGGGAATATCAGACATTCGGTCAGCTACTATGGTTGATTTTGTATATGCATTGATCTTAATTTATTTCAAGCAAATTAGCGAAATACCCATGAGTACGACTTGGGTCTTTTTAGGTCTTTTAGCCGGAAGAGAATTGGCTATTTCAATCACAAAAAAGAGATATAATAAAAGGGTAATCAGCTCAAAAAGAACATTTGTAATGCTCTCAAAAGATTTATTAATGGCGGGAATCGGACTTTTAGTTAGCTTGTTGTTGGCAATTGCCATTAATGATAAAATGAGAGAGGAATTTCTTTCACTTTTCTAAAAGCAGGTAGAGCGCTATTGAGTATTTTTAGCCAATGAATCATTTAGCGCATTTATACCTTTCGCAAACCAATGTTGACTTAATGGTGGGCAATTTTATTGCTGATCGAGTGAAGGGAAAAGACTTTTTAAATTACAGTGAAGGTGTTCAAAAGGGAATTGAAATGCACCGTGCAATAGATACCTTTACTGATGAACATGCAGTGGTGATGAAAAGTAAAAAACGTTTATTTCCTGTATATCATAAATATGCTGCTGTAATTGTAGATATGTTTTACGACCATATTCTAGCTAAAAACTGGCAAGAGTACTCGCCTATACCATTAAAACTGTTTGCACAAAACACCTATAAAGTTTTACAGGCAAGGGTAGGGGAAATGCCAAAAGCTTCACAGCGAATATTATTTTATATGTCAACCGGAGATTGGCTGACAGCTTATGCTACTGAAGAAGGCATGAATCGTGCCTTAGGAGGTCTAGCTAGTCGTGCAAAATTTGATTCTAAAATGGAGTATGCAAGCATTGATTTAATGAGAGATTATGCGCTTTATGAAGAAGAGTTTACAGCTTTTTTTAAAGAATTAGTTGCCTTTAGTGCTAGGTATAGTCGTAGTGACGATTGACAGTAAAAACACTCTAATAAATTTTAAGGTTTTATATACAAATGGTTTAAAGGAGTAGTATTTTTTATAAGTAGTATATTGTTCTTAATGAAACTATATTATTTTTTCGCGATGCAGCTATCGACAAAAAATTGGTTCTCATTTCTAGTTTCATATTTCTGATTTGGATGAGTTTTAGCTTGCTTACTTTTGCATAAAAATAGGAACTATGAACATTCCGTTGGCGGAGAGAATGCGCCCAAAGACGCTAAAGGACTACATTGGACAGAAGCATTTAGTTGGAGAAGGTGCTGTTTTGCGGTCACTTATCGAAAAAGAAATGGTTCCTTCTATGATTTTATGGGGAAGCCCGGGGATAGGAAAAACCACTCTGGCTCAAATTATTGCCAATACTGTAAAACGACCTTTTTTCACTTTAAGTGCTATAAACAGTGGAGTAAAAGATGTAAGAGAAGTAATTGAAAAAGCCAAAAAACAACAGTTTTTTGGCACGAATAATCCCATTTTATTTATCGACGAGATTCATCGCTTTAGCAAATCACAGCAAGACTCATTGTTAGGAGCTGTTGAAAATGGAACCATTACTCTGATAGGAGCAACTACTGAAAATCCATCTTTTGAAGTGATCTCTGCTTTATTGAGCAGATGCCAAGTGTATACTTTAGAGCCTTTAGGTAAAGAGGAGTTACTTCAGTTAGTAGAGGATGCTATTGAAAAAGATGAATTTTTAAGCAAGCGAAATATTCAAATTGAAGAAAGTGATATGTTGCTTCGCCTTTCAGGTGGCGATGCTCGAAAGTTGCTAAATCTTTTGGATTTAGTTGCAAATAATCAGCAAGGAGATGTAATTGTTAACAACGAGAAGGTTAAGTCAATTGCACAGCAGAATATCGCTCAATATGATAAAGACGGAGAGCAACATTATGATATTATTTCTGCTTTTATCAAGTCAATTCGCGGCAGCGACCCTAATGCCGGAGTTTACTGGTTGGCAAGAATGATTGAAGGAGGAGAAGATCCTAAGTTTATTGCCCGCCGATTAATTATTTTGGCTGCTGAAGATATTGGAAATGCAAATCCAACGGCTTTGGTAATCGCCAACAATTGCTTTCAAGCTATAAATGTGGTTGGTTGGCCGGAATCGAGAATTATTTTGTCCCAATGTGTTACTTATTTGGCGTCTTCACCAAAAAGCAATGCTGCCTACATGGCAATTAATAATGCTCAAGCAGAAGTGAGAAACAGTGGCAATTTAAGCGTTCCTTTACACCTAAGAAATGCACCTACCAAACTGATGAAGGAACTGGATTATGGCAAAGATTATAAATACAGCCACGATTATCCGAACAATTTTGCTTTTCAAGAGTTTTTGCCTGAGTCGGTTGAAAATAAGCAGTTTTATAGCCCCGGAAATAATGCGAGAGAGAATGAAATGCGCAAACGACTTAAGGCACTATGGCAAGAAAAGTATGGATATTAAAAAGAAAAAAAATCTGCCTTGCATCTAAAAAGTCAAAAGCATAATTTTGGAGCCCATTAATAAGAGAAAATAAACCACGAAATTCAATGAGTGTATTAGTAAATAAAGATTCAAAAGTAATTGTTCAGGGATTTACCGGAAGTGAAGGAACTTTCCATGCTGAGCAAATGATTGAGTATGGAACCAATGTAGTTGGAGGTGTAACTCCCGGAAAAGGCGGTCAAACTCATTTAGATCGTCCTGTGTTTAATACAGTAGAGCAAGCTGTGAAAGAAGCTGGAGCAGATGTTTCTGTGATTTTTGTTCCCCCTCCATTTGCCGCAGATGCGATTATGGAAGCTGCTGATGCCGGAATAAAAGTAATCATTTGTATTACGGAAGGAATTCCAACTAGAGATATGATTCAGGTGAAAGAATATTTAAGCGGAAAAGATTGTCGCTTGGTAGGTCCGAACTGCCCTGGAGTAATTACACCTGGAGAAGCAAAAGTGGGAATTATGCCCGGCTTTATTCACAATCCGGGTAAAATCGGAATCGTTTCTCGCTCTGGAACATTAACTTATGAAGCAGTTGATCAGGTAACCAAAGCAGGAATGGGACAATCTACTTGTATTGGTATTGGTGGTGACCCAATTATTGGAACAACTACTAAAGAAGCTGTTGAGTTGTTGATGAACGATCCTGATACTGAAGGAATTATTATGATTGGTGAAATTGGAGGTTCTATGGAAGCTGATGCAGCACGCTGGATTAAAGAAAACGGAACAAAGCCTGTTGTAGGATTTATTGCCGGTCAAACAGCACCTGCAGGAAGAACAATGGGACATGCCGGAGCCATTATTGGTGGAGCTGAAGATACGGCTGCTGCTAAAATGGAAATTATGAGAGAGTGTGGTATTCACGTTGTGGAATCACCTGCCGTAATTGGTAAAACAATGGTTGAAGCATTAAAGAAATAAGTTTTTCATTTTTTTATTTTAAGCCTCACTCAAATTTTGAGTGAGGCTTTTTTTATTCCTCTTCACCACCAAACAATTTTTTAAAGAAGCCCTTTCTTTTCTTTTTTCGCTCTGCTTTGTTTTTCGCTTCTTCTAAAGTAGATTCTTTCTTTTCAAAAGATTTAAAGAATTTCTTTAACCCTTTTATTTCACGAAAATCTTCACAGTCTATTTTATTTGTGTGGTTTAAGCCTGCATTGTACCAACTAAATGTTTTACTTTCTTGCAAAACTTTCCCAACAATTGGTAATGCCAATTTGCTTCCTGAGCCTAAACTGCCATTGTTAAAGTGAATAGAAGGGAGGGAAGCACCCACGCGGCTGAGCATTACTATTCCTTTATTATAACTGACAAACCAAGCGTCAGCGTAGTCCTGTGATGTTCCTGTTTTTCCCGCCCATTCGCCTCTAAGCCCATAGCTTCCGGTCAATGAAGCGGCAGTACCTTCTTTAACAGTCTTAATTAATATTTCATTTATTTCCTCGCTAACTTTTTCCGCTAAAACTTCTTTTAGCTCCTCTTTAGTGTGTTCGTATATTATTTCTCCACTTGCAGATGTGATTTTTTCTATACTATAAGGTGTAATAGACTTTCCTCCATTTGCAAAAGCACTATAAGCGATAGCTAGTTCGTACATACTTACAGAAGATGTACCTAAAATGCTGGAAGGTTCTTCTTTCAGTTCATCTACAAAGCCAAGTCTGCTCCATAAATCACTGATTTTTTCCCAAGGAGTTTGTAAGTATAAGTGTAAGGTAGGTATGTTTTTAGAATAAGCTAGAGCTGCAGCAAAAGAGTATTCTCCTCCGCTTTTTCCATCGTAGTTTTGTGGCGACCAGTCTTCATAATCACTTAAAATAATAGATTCATTGCTTAAATAATCACATGCACTTAGTCCACTTTCGATTGCAGCGGCATATAAAAAAGGTTTAAAAGTAGAAGCTAACTGTCGTTTAGCCATTATTTGGTCATAAGGATAATGTTGATGGTTTATTCCGCCCACCCAACTATTTATAGCTCCGCTACTAGGGTTAATGGCTAAAAAGCCTGCATGCAGTTGACTTAAAGTATGTTTTAAACTGTCAATTATACTTACTTCTTGATTAGATTCTGTTTCATTCCAATAGAATAAAAATCGTTTTTTCAGTTCTTCACTTCTTAGATTAATTCCTTCTTGTTTTGCAATTTTATCAGCTAATGCGGATAGTTTTTTAGCTTCAGAAGCAGCTTGATACTGTTTTCTTAATAAAGTTTGCATTTTACTTAAATGCTCTTTCATAGATTGATTAGCCAGCTGTTGAAGTTTACTGTCTATAGTGGAATGTATTATCAGCCCATCGCGCTCAATGTCTAGTTTAGACTTTCGTTTACTATTAACTTTTTCGAGAATTTGATCTGCTTCCTTTCTAAGCCTAACTAGGAAATAGGGGGCAGGATTATTTTTAGATAAGTTGGTGTAGTTAAGTTTTAAGTCTAATGACTGAAGTGAGTCTTTTTCTTTATCAGAAATATAGCCATATTTATTCATTTGTGCCAAAACAACCTGTCTTCTGTTTTTGGCGTGGTCAGGATTTTGTCTTGGGTTATAATAAGAATTTGCCTTGAGCATTCCTACAAGTACGGTAGCTTCTTCAATTTTTAATTTGGCTGTAGAAGAATTAAAGTATCTCTTTGCAGCAGACTCAATTCCATAAACGTTTTCTCCAAATGGAACAGTGTTAAAATAAAGCTGAATAATTTCATTTTTTGAAAAAACCTGCTCAATTCTATAGGCCAAAATAATCTCTTTGAACTTATTGACATAAATACTCACTTTTCCGTAGTTCTTTCTTCCAAATAGGTTTTTAGCTAACTGCTGACTAATGGTGCTACCACCACCTGAACTTCTGTTGCCAAGAACAATTGTTTTTAATAAAACGCGAACCATACTTCTTCCGTCAACGCCTTCGTGTTCATAAAATCGAGCATCTTCAGTAGAAATTAAAGCATTGATCAGCTGTGGAGGGAGGGAGTCAAAAGAAATATTGGTTCTGTTAGAAGCAAAGTATTTGCCAATCAGTTTTCCATCATTGCTGTAAACAAGTGATGCACTTTCATTGTGCAGATTTTTTAACTCTTCTTGTGAGGGAATTTTTCCAAAAGCTCCTAAAAACAATAATGTAAAAAAAGTACTAACTGCAGCTATTATTGCAATAATAAAGTAGACTATAAACTTAAATAGTTTGCGTTTTTTCATCGAAGCATTTCGTCTTAATTGCAAACTTAAGCTTTCAAAAGAATTTTTACACCTTTTTCTCTTTTAGCAAATCTCGTATTTCAGCAAGAAGTTCAATTTGTTTTGGAGTTGGAATACTTTTGTTTTTATTGTCTTCTGCTTTGTTTTTTAGTCGGTTAAACACTTTGATGATAATAAATACAGTAAGAGAAATTATTAAAAAGTCAATTGTAGTTTGAATAAATGAGCCGTAGGATAAAGCGACTAACTCTTGAATAATTTCACCATTTTCATTTTTAATTTCTTCTTGAAGGGTATAGGAAAGGTTTTCGAACCTTACTTTTCCGATAAGCACAGCAAATAAGGGAAGTATTATATCTTCAACTAAAGAAGAAACCACTTTATTAAAGGCCATTCCAATAATAATTCCGATAGCCATATCGAACATATTGCCCTTAATAGCAAATTCTTTAAACTCTTTTAAAAACTTCACTGGCTAAAAGTTTGATTACAGTAACAACTCTCCAATTCCTTGTCGAATAATTTCTATTTCACCTTTGCTTAAGTCAACAACGGTAGAAGCTTCGTTATTTCCAAAACCACCGTCGATAACCATATCTACTTGATTTTCGTATTTCTCAAAAATTAATTCCGGGTCGGTAGTGTATTCAATAACTTCATCATCATCGTGAATTGAAGTAGAAATAATTGGTCTTTCAAGCCGTTCAACGATACTTCTACAAATGGAATTATCGGGAATTCTTATACCTAGCGTTTTCTTTTTATTTCTAAATAGCTTTGGAATACTATTGTTTGCTTCCAAAATAAAGGTAAAAGGACCGGGTAAATTTCTTTTTAAGATTTTGAAGACAGAAGAATCAAACTGCTTGGTATATTCAGAAATATGACTCAAATCGTAAAAAACGAATGAAAAGTCAGCTTTATCAGCTTTTACATTTTTTATACGAGCAACCCTTTCAATTCCTTCTTTGCTAAAAATATCGCAACCGAGCGCATAAACAGTATCGGTGGGGTAAATTACCACCCCACCGTCTTTAAAACATTCAGTTACCAACTTTAAGTCCTTAAGGTTGGTGTTTTCTTCGTATAGTTTAATGTATTCAGCCATTCTAGTTTTATTTATTCTTAGCGTGATCAGCCAAAAACTTCTCTAATCCAATATCTGTTAAAGGGTGGTTTAGTAAAGCTGTAATAGCACTCAATGGACCGGTCATTACGTCTGCGCCAATTTTAGCACACTCAATAATATGCATTGGGTGACGAATAGAAGCGGCTAGTATTTCTGTCTCAAAAAGATAATTGTCGAAAATGATTCTGATTTCATCAATTAAATTTAAGCCATCTGTTGAAATATCATCTAATCTTCCTAAGAAAGGAGAAATGTATGTTGCACCTGCTTTGGCAGCTAGTAAGGCTTGACCTGCACTAAAAATTAGGGTGCAGTTGGTGCGAATTCCCTTTGAAGAAAAATACTTAATGGCCTTAACACCTTCTTTAATCATTGGAACTTTAACAACAATTTGCTCATGTAAAGCAGCTAAGGCTTCCCCTTCTTTTATAATTCCTTCATAATCTGTCGCAATAACTTCAGCACTTACATCTCCATCAACAATATTGCAGATATCAATGTAGTGTTGCTTCACTTTTTCTTCTCCTTTAATGCCTTCTTTTGCCATTAATGAAGGATTAGTCGTTACTCCATCTAAAATCCCCATGTCTTGGGCTTCTTTAATTTGATCGAGATTGGCTGTGTCAATAAAAAATTTCATCTGTGGTATAAATGTTTAAATGTTGGTTTGTAGTTCAGTAGTATTTATTGTACTGTGAATTAAAATAGAATTTAGCTTTACAAAGGTAGTTAGCAGAGGGTGTTCAAGCAAATAAAGATATAAACAAAAGGGCAAAAAAAATGGGTAAGCTACTTGTATCGCACCGCTACGACCGCCTACCCTTGCTACCTTCCGGTCCTGGGGGATTCAGCAGGAGCTGGTCGTACAAGACTTACCCACGGCAAAGTTACCAATTCAATTTCGGCTGATGCAAATTTTATTCTAAAATAATTGAAGTATTAGCAAAGTAGTTTTTATATATTTGTTGCACTTCAAAATATATGATAAGTTATGGAAAATTTTCAAGAAAACAGCCAGCCATCTAAATTTAAAAGCGCATTAAACTTTGGCGCAATTTTGGGTTTAGCATTAACAATAATTTCTTTACTAACCTATGTCTTAGAGTTGTACTCTAGCAGCTGGATTGGATGGTTGAGTAACCTTATTCTTATTGCAGGAATAGTTTGGGGAATTAAAAGGTATCGAGATGTTGAATTAGGAGGTTACATTTCTTACGGACAAGGTGTGGGCTATGGAACATTGGTTGGCCTTTTTGCCGGAATAATCATTTCATTTGTTACTTATATCTATTTGGGTTTTGTAGATGATGGCTTAATTCAGTATACGCTAGGAGAACAAGAAAAAGCTTTATATAGCAGTGGCTTATCTGCCGAGGAGACTGAGAAAATGTTGAGTTCCATGAAAAGATTTACTTCTCCGGGGGCAATTGCTCTTTTGGGAATTTTTGGACAAACCTTTTTTGCTTTAATCACTTCTTTAATTGCCATGGCATTTTTAAAAAGAGATGCTGATGCTTTTCAAGATTCAATATAAAACAAAAGCGCCGGTAATTGTATGAAGAAAGACATTTCCATAGTTGTTCCTTTATTTAATGAAGAAGAGTCTCTTAGCGAGCTTTTTACTTGGATTAAGAAAGTAATGAATAAAAATGACTTCAGTTTTGAAGTCATTTTTGTTGATGATGGCAGTAAGGATAAATCTTGGCAAATAATTGAGGAGTTGGCAAAAGAGAACTCAAGCATAAGAGGAATAAAGTTTAGAAGGAACTATGGAAAATCAGCTGCACTCAACACTGGCTTTCAGGCAGCTGAGGGGAATGTAATTATTACCATGGATGCCGATTTACAAGATAGTCCTGAGGAAGTGCCTGAATTGTATAATATGATCGCAAAGGATGGATACGATTTGGTTTCAGGATGGAAAAAAAAGCGCTACGATCCACTCTCTAAAACAATTCCAACTAAATTGTTCAATTGGGCTACGCGAAAAATGACAGGCATTTATTTACACGACTTTAACTGTGGACTAAAGGCTTATCGTTATGATTTGGTAAAAAGCATTGAGGTGTATGGGGAAATGCATCGTTATATTCCGGCAATAGCCAAATGGGCGGGCTTTACGAAAATTACAGAGAAAGCGGTGGCGCATCAAGAGCGAAAGTACGGAGTTACTAAATTCGGTATGGAGCGTTTTATAAATGGATTCCTCGATTTATTGTCGATTACATTTGTTGGAAAATTCGGCAAGCGACCGATGCACATTTTCGGCTTATTCGGCACTTTAATGTTTTTCTTTGGCTTTGTTATGGCAGCTTATGTAGGAGCTGAAAAGCTATACTATTTAAATCAGGGTGTGAAAGCTCGATTAGTAACAGAAATCCCCCAATTTTATATTGGCTTAACAGCTATGGTTATAGGAGCGCAATTGTTTTTGGCCGGCTTTTTGGCAGAATTGGTTTCTAGAAACTCACCTAATCGAAACAATTACATTATTGAAAAAGAGTTGTAGATGTGCTAGATTTTAATGTTTTGAGCAAAATCAATTAGCTCTTTGCAAAAATTTTCCCAGCTGTAGCTAGATTTTTTTGCCTTTGCTTGCTCAGAAAACGCCTTTTCTTTTTCATTTACATAAAAATCTTCTATTGCTGTTGCTATAGCAGAAGAATTTTTCTCAACTACATAGCCACTTTTGTTGTGTTCAATAATCTCTGAAAGCCCTCCAACATTTGTAACTAGAGTAGCTTTGTTAAAATTAATGGCCATTTGAGTAATCCCACTCTGACTTGCAGTATGGTAAGTTTGTGTAATTAAATCGGCAGCCGAAAAGTAATACTTCACTTCTTCAGTGGGAACAAATTCATTTCTTATTTCAATTAAATGCTCAATTTTTAACTCTCGAATCATTTTTAAATAAATTTCAGGATCATCGTAAAACTCGCCAACTACAAGAAGTTTAATGTTTTTCTCTTCTGCAAAGCGCTTTAAATTGGCCATTGCTTCAAGCATTAAATCTAAACCTTTGTATTTTCGCACTAAACCGAAAAATAATAGATAATGGGTATTAGACGAGAGTTTAAGTTTTTCTTTAGCTAACTTTTTATCAATTTCTTCACCCAAGTTTAAGTTAATCGGATGTGAATGCACTAAAGTCTGCTTGTTGCTAAATGCGGCTAACTCACTTTTTACTTGATCCGAAAAAGTAATGAAACCATGAAATTGTTTAGTAAAGTAGGAGGTAAGTGCTTTGTCGTAAAACTTTTTCTCGTGAGGAATTATGTTGTCGCACAATGCAATGCATTTCACTGTTTTATTTATCTGTGCTGTAATAAACCCTAGCGAAGGAGCTAAAAGTGGTGTCCAATAGCGAACAACAACAAGGTCTGCTTTTTCGTCTTTAAGTTGCTTGGCGGCAGAAAACCAATTGAATGGATTGATGCTGTTAATGCTTCGCTTAATTGTTAGATTAGTAGGTGCAGGATCTTCAGAAAACTGACTTTTGCCGGGAAATAGAAGCTGAGGGTATTGAACTGTAAATGTGTGTAAAACTACCTCGTGACCTAACGATTGCATAGCTAAAGCAAAAGATTGATTTGTATCTGCAATTCCTCCACGGTAGGGGTAAGCGGGACCGACAATTACAATTTTCATTATAGAAGAGTTAAAAACTTTATGCGGTTTATTTTGTAATTAAACTGTTGAGGACGAAATTCGCCAAAATAAAACAAAAGAATATCAATTTATTTAGATAGAAAATGAAGTTAAAGGCGCTAAACATTGATAAACAGTGGACAATTTTTTTAGATAGAGATGGAGTCATCAATGAAAAATTAGATAATGACTATGTAAAGCGCCTAGAGGAGTTCCAATTTCTTCCCGGAGCCAAAGCGGCTATTGTGCAATTGAATAAGCTCTTTGGGTTAACTGTAGTAGTCACTAACCAGCAAGGCATAGGAAAAGGGATTATGACAACAGATGATTTGCGCCTTGTGCACAACTATATGCAAACAGAAATCATAAAAGAGGGTGGAATGATTGATGAAATCTATTTTGCTCCTGAATTAGCCACATCAAACTCCATCAATAGAAAGCCGAACACCGGAATGGCTGAGCAAGCACGTAAAGATTTCCCACAAATTGATTTTAAAAAGTCGGTAATGGTTGGTGATTCGCTTAGCGATCTGCAAATGGGAAAGAGAGTAGGAATGATTACTGTTTATATTACTCAAAGTAAAGAAAAGTTAAGAGAAGCTGACTTTCAGTTTTCTTCACTGGTAGAGTTTGCAGAGGCGCTTATTGCTTAAGATTAAGTATTTTTCATAAAGTTTAAATCCGAATCTTACCATCTTTTGACCAACATCGCCTAATTGAAGTAATTAGCAACTATATTTTTACTCAAAAAGAGCCAATCAGAGATGATCTAATTAAATTGAGGGATAAACCTCCGGGATTAAAAGAAAGAGCTTCAGTAGGGGAGAGAATAAAAGAAAAAATAATTGGTTTTGTCAATACCTTTATTGAAGGGATGGGGTAGAAAAAAATTGACGGATTAGAATTTAGTCTTTCAGTAATTTACATGAGCATTCTTGTAATTAAGAACAGTGTTTTCTATATTCAAATCATTGTTGTCCGATAAAAGATGAAGTTATTCAAATAGCTGTCTAAATGAACTTATTTTACTGAAATCACATTCTGCTTTCCATATAGAACCCTCCTATGGATCAAATAGGCTTAATTGTCCGATATTTTTTGTGGTTATATCCTCCCATTTTGCTTCTGGGTTTTTCAAGAACTTGAATAAATCAATATAGGTCATTAAATGATAACGAATAACAGAGACCATATTGGAGTATGCCCACTTTCTTTGTGCCTTTCGCTGAATAACAAGCATTATAAGTTGAATTATCAAGCTTACCCAAATTTGTATTTCGATAGCATTTTGATTGTCTCCGAGAAAATACTTTAAAGGAAAATTCTGCTTGAGGCGTTTAAACATGGTTTCAATCTGCCATCTATTTTTGTAGATGTCAGCAATTTTATCCGCATCAAGATCAAAGTTGTTGGTGATGAATTCATATCCCTTTTGGTGTTTATCATGCCAAAAAGCAATTCTTCTCAGGGGAAAAGGCTTGTCATTTTTATCCAAAAGTTCAATTTTCTCGTCCTTTAGGACAGCATCATCAACTTTATCAGGAATATCAAATTCTTCGAGGCTTGTATAACGAGCATTGTCTTTTTGCCTGGTTACAAAGTAAATATCGTTCAATGTCCATTTTTGGTATTGTTCATAATCTACATATCCCTTATCAAAAACCACATAGGAGCCTTTTTTCAGTTCAAGATCTTTTAAAAAAGTATGATCATGGGTGGCTGCACTAGAAAACTTAATTAGACAGGGTGCATCTTCCATGGCGTTTATCATTGTATGCATCTTTATACCGCCTTTCTTTTTGCCATTAAGAGGGTGTCTTCCAACGCCTTTAAGAATGTCACTAAAGAGCGTTATTGTTGTAGAGTCAATAACCTTAAGTCCTTTAACTGCAGGTTCTGAAGGTCTGCTGTCCGATAAAAAACGATGATAACGTTTATAGAGTAAACTATAAATAGCTGCAAAGACCTCTGAACTTCTTCTTTTATTTGCATCAGATAAGGTGCTACGCCTTGGAAAATCTTTTAAGCCTATATGATTGATTTTTCCTTCACAAGCAAGCATAATACTAGATACTTCACGAAGAGAGCTACAACCACTAATAACTGTGAAAATCATTGTTACTAGATGCTCGTAAGTAGTAAATTTTTTAGTGTATCGATCGCTTTGATAGTTTTTAGCTGTCCGATAAATATCTTTGGGTAAAATGAAATTTAAAACTTGTTTAATAACTGGATGTCCGCTAAAATTTTTACTTTTATTCATATATCGAGTTTTGTGGTAAAAACAAGATATAAAAAAAAGCGGGAAATCCTTTTTAGGAAGTCCCGCTTTTAATTTCTTTTATCGGACACTAGTGATTAAAATTGTAGAACAATTCTTCTACATTACATTGAGAAAATAATAAAATTGAAAACAGAAAAAATGATAGAAAGAAAATAGATTTTAGCATAATACTTAAAGTAATGTTATCAAGTTTCAATATATGAAAATCAATTCAATTTAGTACCTATATGGTACCCAAAAAAAAAAGGGTTGAAGCAACTATGGCTACAACCCTTATTTTACTATGTGATCGCGACAGGATTGTCTTCGGCCATCCTTCTTGTTCCGAGGTCAAAATGAATCCTAAAATTTGATGCTCAAATTTTAGCTTTTTTGTTTGCTTTCACTTTTGAGCGAGCTCAAGTTTAGCAAACAAAAAATCCCCGAAGCAAAGCTTCGAGGATTCATTCTCTAGTGATCGAGACAGGATTCGAACCTGTGACCGTCTGCTTAGAAGGCAGATGCTCTATCCAGCTGAGCTACTCGACCAATATTTCAAGCTCTATCCTTCCGATAACTATCGGAAGAGCTAGTCGACCTTTTAAATTAGGCTTTTAAAAAAACAAAGCCCTCCACCAAAAGGAGGAAGGCTTTGCGGTCCGGACGAGACTCGAACTCGCGACCCCCTGCGTGACAGGCAGGTATTCTAACCAACTGAACTACCGGACCAATATCTTTAGGAACTTCCCTTGCTTTGTTGTTTTCGGGAGCGCAAATGTAGAACTTTTTTTCCTTTTAATTTTCATTTTTGATGAAAAAAAATGCACTTTTTTTGTGTCGTCTTTTAGCCGTTTTATTTTCAATTAATTAAAAATAAATTTGCTTTTTATGCTTTAGTCTCATAATTAAACCTACTTTTGACAAATAATATTTTAATTTTTTATAATGAGCACAGGAACAGTAAAGTTCTTTAATGAAACCAAAGGTTTCGGTTTTATTAAAGAAGACAATTCAGATCAAGAACACTTTGTACACGTTACAGGTTTAATCGACAAGGTTAACGAAGGTGATGCAGTTGAGTACGAATTGAAAGAAGGTAAAAAAGGAATGAACGCAGTTAATGTTAAGTTGGCATAACTGTTCATCATAAATTTTATCGAAAAACCCTGAAGATCTTCTTCAGGGTTTTTTTGTATCCAATTTTTAATCTTTGACATAAAAAAAGCCGTTCCCAAAAGAACGGCTTTTCATTTTTTATATGACGATATTATTTTACCGCCTTAACAATTGCTTCAAATGCTTTTGCATCGTTCATGGCTAAGTCAGCTAAAACTTTACGGTTAAGCTGAATGTCCTTTTTACTTAGTTTTCCCATAAACTCTGAGTACGACATATCGTATTCTCTAACGGCAGCATTAATACGCTGAATCCACAATGCTCTAAAGTTTCTTTTCTTTTGCTTACGTCCAACGTATGCATATTGTAAACCTTTTTCAACAGCATTTTTTGCTACTGTATGAACATTTTTTCTTCTACCAAAGTAACCTTTGGCCTGTTTGATAATCTTTTTTCTTCTTGCTTTTGCAGCAACTGCATTGACTGATCTTGGCATTTCTTAATCGTTTTTTGAATAATCGCGGTTTCTGTTAAACACTTTTACTGAGCGAGTATCCGGGTTGTTTTAAATTTAATAATTACGATAACCTGGGGTTGATCTTACTTCATACACAATTGTAACTTCACATTTGCTTCATCGGCTTTGTGAACCAATGTAGAGTGTGTCAAGTTACGCTTGCGCTTAGTTTCTTTCTTCGTCAAAATGTGACTTTTGAAAGCATGCTTTCGCTTGATCTTACCAGTTCCAGTTAGCTTAAATCTTTTTTTAGCGCTGGAATTAGTTTTCATTTTTGGCATTGCTCTAATTTATTGAGTTAATATTAATTGAATTTACTTAGATTTTCTTGGAGAAAGCATCATAATCATACGCTTACCTTCCATTTTTGGCATTGATTCTACTGTAGCAATTTCCTCTAAAGATTGAGCTAGTTTTAATAGTAAAATCTGTCCTTGATCTTTAAATAGAATTGAACGTCCTTTAAAGAAAACATAGGCTTTCACTTTTGCCCCTTCTTTAATAAACTTTTCAGCATGTTTTAATTTGAAATCAAAGTCGTGATCGTCAGTATTAGGTCCAAAGCGAATTTCTTTAACAACTACCTTAGTTGCTTTAGCTTTCATCTCTTTTTGTTTCTTTTTTTGTTCGTAAAGAAACTTTTTGTAATCAATGATTTTACATACCGGCGGATTAGCTTTTGGTGAAATTTCAACCAAATCTAACTCTGCCTCATTGGCCATTGCTAATGCTTTCTCAATTGAATACACGCCTTGCTCTATGTCGTCTCCAACTACACGTACTTCTTGCGCACGAATTTTTTCGTTAATTCTATGCGGATCTTCTTGTCTGCCGAACTTACGGGGGGGTCTAGGTCTAGCTATTGTTTGGTCCTCCTTTAAATTTATTTTTTACTTAAAATTAATTCAATTTCTTTGTTCAAAAAATTGGCAAATTCCGAGATTTTCATCGTTCCTTTGTCACCTTCTCCGTGTTTTCTCACCGAAACCGTACCGTTTTCTATCTCTTTTTCGCCTATGATTAACATGTAGGGAACCTTTGACACCTCTGCATCTCGGATCTTTTTTCCTACTTTTTCGTTACGATCATCTACGAAGCCGCGAATATCGGAATTATTTAGCACTTTTAAAACCTCTTTGCATTTTTCATTGTATTTTTCACTTAATGGTAAAATTGCCACTTGCTCAGGCGTTAACCAAAGCGGGAAATTACCACCGCAATGTTCAATTAATACGGCTACAAAACGCTCTAATGAGCCAAATGGTGCACGGTGAATCATCACCGGTCGGTGCCTTTGGTCATCGCTTCCAATATACTCTAATTCAAATCGCTCCGGTAAATTGTAGTCTACCTGAATTGTTCCTAATTGCCATTTCCTACCCAAAGCATCTTTAACCATAAAATCTAGCTTAGGGCCATAAAAAGCTGCCTCACCGTATTCAACAACAGTATTTAAGCCTTTTTCGGCTGAAGCATTAATAATTGCCTGCTCTGCTTTTTCCCAGTTATCGTCACTACCAATATACTTACTGCGATCATTTTTATCTCTCAATGAAATTTGAGCAGTATAATCTTCAAATCCTAATGCGTTAAACACATAAAGGACTAAATCTATAACTTTTTTAAACTCTTCCTCGACTTGTTCTGCTGTACAAAATAAGTGAGCATCGTCTTGCGTAAAGCCCCTAACTCTAGTTAATCCATGTAATTCTCCACTTTGTTCGTAGCGATAAACAGTACCAAACTCGGCAAAGCGCAAAGGTAAATCGCGATAGGAGCGTGGCTCTGATTTGTAAATTTCGCAATGATGCGGACAGTTCATCGGTTTTAATAAAAACTCTTCATTTTCATTAGGAGTTTTTATTGGTTGAAAAGAGTCTTCGCCGTATTTTTCATAATGACCTGAAGTAACGTACAGTTCTTTACTTCCAATATGCGGAGTAACAACCGGTAAGTAGCCTGCTTTTACTTGTGCTTGTCGCATAAAGTTCTCTAAACGCTCTCGCAATTGAGCCCCTTTTGGTAACCACAACGGTAGTCCTTGACCAACTCTTTGACTAAAAGTAAATAAGCCAAGTTCCTTACCAAGTTTTCTATGATCTCTTTTTTTAGCTTCCTCAAGCAATTCCAAGTACTCTGTTAGTTCCTTTTGTTTAGGAAAAGTAATGCCATAAATACGAGTTAATTGTTTATTGTTCTCATTTCCTCTCCAATAAGCTCCTGCAACATTTAGCAATTTAATGGCCTTAATAAAACCGGTGTTGGGTATATGCGGTCCTCGACATAAATCTGTGAAGTTACCTTGTTCGTAAAAGGTAATGTTACCATCTTCTAATTCGTCAATCAACTCAAGTTTATATTGGTCACCTTTTTCTTTGAAGTAACCAATTGCATCACCTTTGGAAACTTCTTTTCTGGAATATTCATTTTTTTGACGTGCCAACTCTTGCATTTTCTTCTCAATTTTTGGAAGATCTTCAGAGGTTATTATGCGATCACCGGCATCTACATCATAATAAAAACCATTATCAATGGGAGGACCAATGCCAAACTTAATGCCGGGATATAATTCTTCCAAAGCTTCAGCAAGTAGGTGAGCAGAAGAGTGCCACATGGTTTCTTTTCCTTCTTCGTCGTTCCATGTTAGTAATTGAAGATCTGCATCTGATTCAATAGGACGAAATGCATCCCAAACTTCTCCGTTTACTTTAGCAGCTAATACATTTCTCGCAAGTCCTTCGCTTATGCTCTTAGCTACATCTAAGGAGTTAATACCTGCTTCAAATTCTTTAATACTTCCATCGGGAAGTGTAATTTTTATCATTGAGTTCATTTTTGTGCAAAATTAATGGCAATAAGTGATTAGAAACAAAAAAAGAGCGTCAAAAGACGCTCTTTAAATTATATTGAGTCGAATTTTGATTCTTAACCGTTTACAATTTGGGTTCGAAGTTCAGTAATTTGATTGGTTAAAGTACTTAATTCCGAATCACTAAGTTTTACTGCACTTAATTCTATTTCTCCTTTGTTGAATTTTCTAACATTCTCAAAATCATTGTAGGTTTGATAAACATTTGTTAAACCATCAATTAAAAAGTTTAAATCCAAAGAAGGATCTTGCTGTACTCTTAATGCTTTTATAATATTTTCTAAGATTGTCATCTGCTCAATTAGTCTTGGTTCTACTTTAGCATTTCCTGAAGTACTATTTGCTCCAATGTACATTCCTTCAACCCATGCAGCTGAAAAGAATATGGCTTCTTTAGATTCTTCTTCATTTTCCATTAAAAACTCATCTGTTCTTCGCTTAATGGTCGTTAGGATTCTCAAGATCGTATCTTGATTACCAATATTTGATTCAAAGCTTTTAATTAAATCTCCACCACCAAAAACATTGGGCATTCCAATTGCATCAGACATCTTTTTAACGGCGTTTAGTTGATCAATTGCAGCTTGTTGTTGGTTGTTTAACACGGCATAAGCTAAATCTGCTGAATAAACTCCAAAATTTAAATACTTTGAAGTTTTAGTATTGTATTTGTCAACATTTGTAGGATTGTTTGTTAATCCGCTTTTATACTCTAATCCGGCACGGTTAAAAATTGCAGCGATTTGAATTGGAGATGGAAGCATAAATGATACTTCTTCATCAATAATTTGCTCAGATGCCGGAGCTGATTCAACTTTTTCTTTTTTCTCTTCCTTCTTTTCTTCTTTTTTAGGAGCCTCAGCACAAGCAGACAAAAGGAAAATCCCGACAAACAGGATAGATAATTGGGGTAGGTTAATATACTTTCTCATTATTTTCCGATTTTATTCTTCAGTGTTTTCAATAAATGTTAATTGATAGCCAAGTACGAATACCATGCAGCTATTTTCAATATTAGCGCCTGCTGGTATGCTGTAACGTACATAATGTCTTTTAGCGTTATCTGGCTCGTAAATAGCCATTTTTTCTTCATTTGTATTCGTAGAGTACAAGGCAGATCTACCATCGTGGCTGCGATCTTTATCAAAAACCTCTACGGTGATTCCTTTTGGAAGAGCTTTTGAATTAAACACCATTCGGTATTTTTCACCTTTAAATAAAGGAACTTCAATTTCTCTATACTGAACTGTGTCAGCATAACTTATTGAAGTAACTTTTGAGGATGAATAGTAATAAGGGCTAAGTTGAGAGATTCCCTCTTTCTTTAGAGCTTTTACATCGCAGTTGTTAGAGGTATTGCTGCCCGGTTTTGGAGAAATACCTGCAAACGTTAGAATGAAAAAACCTAATAAGAATAAGCTTGTAGCAATTTTCTTCATTTGTTTATTGATTGATTTTGGCGCTAAGATAGTAAATTGTTCGTTCTTGCAATGGAATATTTTGAAATGTGTTTCAGATTTTTTTTAAACATTCTCAAATTACTTAGCTCGCTTAGCTCTTTGCATTTCATTTTCTCTTTGCATTTGTTTCTCTTTAAAGAGGGTAAAGCGGTTCTTTTCTATTCTCGGAGGCCAGTAATTATTACTTCTATCTACATCAGCTGTCTCTAAATTAGGGTCTAAGTTGATTTCTTTAAGTTCTTTTTCGAAAATAAACAGCTTACTTACATTTTTATGATTCATTTTCCATATTTCTGCCGGAATGTGAACTTTCTCAGTTGAATTATCAACAAAAGTAAACTCCAATATAATGGGCATTACCAATCCTCCCGGCGATGAAAACTGAATTTCATAGATGTTTTTGTCAAACTTGAGTTGCTTTTTTTCTTTATCATCAAGTGAAGAGACGTATTCTTCATACTCTTCTCGATCTACTGAAGTTACATTAAAAGGATCATGTGTATTGTAAAAATCCTTTGTTGTCGGATCTTGTTCAACAACAGTATTTGGACGGTTAACTTCATTTCTTACATCGCCAATGAACTCTTCCTGTTCTTCTAAGTCGGCTTTTTTCTTCGGAAACTCAACATCAGGGTTTTTAGAATCTAAACGGTACCATTTTACCTTATCTATTGCTATGTCTACATGGTCAGTTGTGAAAAACCAACCTCTCCAAAACCAGTCTAAATCCACTGCTGAGGCATCTTCCATAATTCTAAAAAAGTCTGCAGGAGTGGGGTGTTTAAACATCCAATGCGTAGCGTATTGTTTAAAAGCATAGTCAAACAACTCTCTGCCCATAATCGTTTCACGCAATATATTAAGAGCAGTAGCAGGTTTTCCATAAGCATTGTTTCCAAACTGAATAACTGATTCAGAGTTGGTCATGATAGGTGTAATGTTTTCTTTGTTTCCTTTCATATAATCTACAATCTTATATGCAGGTCCTCTTCGAGAAGGGTAGTCCACATCCCATTCCTTTTCTGCTAAATACTGACAAAAAGTATTCAATCCTTCGTCCATCCAAGTCCATTGTCTTTCATCAGAGTTTACAATCATTGGGAAAAAGTTATGACCCACTTCGTGAATGATTACTGATATTACACCGTATTTTAATCTTTCAGTATAAGTACCATCTTCTTCTGGTCTGCCGTAATTAAAACAAATCATTGGGTACTCCATTCCTATGCTTGCAGCATTAACTGAAATAGCAACAGGATATGGGTAGTCAAAAGTAGTTTTTGAATAGCTGCGTAAAGTGTGGGCAACCGCTTTTGTTGAATATTGTTCCCAAAGTGGGTTTCCTTCTTTAGGATAATAAGACATAGCTAAAACAGTTCGGTCGCCTAGCTTTACACCCATAGCATCCCAAATGAACTTTCTCGAAGATGCAAAGGCAAAATCTCTCACATTGTCTGCATGAAACACCCAGGTTTTCTTGCCGCTACTTTTTTCCTTTTCATTTTTTCGGGCTTCTTTTTCATTTACAATCATCAATGGTTCATCAGACTTTTTTGCTTTTTCCAATCGCTCTTTTTGTGTTTCGGTAAGTACTTCGTCTACGTTTTGGAGTTCTCCAGTAGAAGCTACTATATGATCATCCGGAGCAGTTATACTCACTTTGTAATTGCCAAAAGGTAGCGTGAATTCTCCTCTGCCTAAGAATTGTTTGTTTTGCCAACCTTCAACATCGTTGTAAACAGCCATTCTCGGATAAAATTGGGCAATGGTGTATAGATAACTATCTTCCTCTTTAAAGTATTCATAACCGGATCGACCTCCAATTTCCATTCTATTATTGATGTTGTACCACCATTTTACTTTAAAACTAAACTTTTCACCAGGCTGTAATGCTTTTTCCATGTTTATTCGCATCATGGTTTTATTAACCATCGTCGTCAAATCCTTACCATTTGTATCTTTAACATGTTCAATCTTAAAGCCTCCGTCAAAGTCGTTCATCATTTTTTCTAAGCGCTGAAATGAAATATCATCATTCATGCTTGAAGTGCTGATTTTTTTACTATCAGAATCTTTTGCTCTTACATTTTGATCCAGTTGAATCCACAAATAAGGGAGTGCGTCGGGAGAGTTATTGTAATAAGTAATCGTTTCTTCTCCGTAAATTCTTTGTTTTTTATCGTCTAACACCAAATCAATCACATAATCGGCTTGTTGTTGATAGTATTGGTGTCCCGGCATTCCTGCAGCAGTACGATAAACATTTGGAGTAGGAAGCTCTTCGTTTAGTTGCCTAAACTTATTCTTATTGATGTTTTCTTGAGCAATTCCGCTTAATGAAACAAATAGTAAAAGTACTTTGAGATATAATTTATTCATGGGTAAAAGGTTAAAAGTGACCGCTTAGTTGGTCTTTATGTAAATTCAAACTGTGTGTTTCTTCTTTGTAATAATAATTAATTCTGTTCGCTTGTGTATCAAATAAATCAATAAGCAAGCTGTTTTTTATTTCATATTTTATCTCTGGGTTAAAGTTGGGGACTTCCAAGTAGACCCAAGTGTAATTTTTATCTACTTCTTTGCCTAAAAAGTTAATCGTAACTTTTTGTTCATTCTTGATTAAAAAGTGTTTTTTCAGATAATCTTGTAGTAAATCATCAGTAAGCGGACTTTCTTTTGGAGTACCTAAAAATATTGAACTGTCAGCATTTTGCTCCAATGCTTTCTCAATATCATCTGTAAAAAGTTTGATGATAATTTCTAGGTAACCACTCTCTTCATTGTATTGCATTTCAGTAATGCTCATGTAAAACTTATGCGCTGACGCAAACTGATGCGAAGCTAATACAAAGAGAAGTAAAATGATTTTCTTCATAAATGAAAGTTAAATTTCGATGTTTGCAAAAGTAGTAGTTTAATAAATGTTTTCAGCTTGGTTAATGTTTTACTAAAAATTGGTGCTACTTTAGTATGATTCATTATTTGTATCTTTACAAAAAGCATAGCGCAATGTTAACAAAAGACAAACTAAAAAAATCGATCGAAAGCCTACCCGATTCCTTTACCATCGATGAACTAATTGATCGATTAATATTTATAGAGAAGATTGAATCGGGATTAAAGGAGTCAAAAGAAGGACAAGTCGTTTCAAATGAAGAAATGAAAAGCTTAATTGAAAAATGGTCAGCATAGCCTGGACAGCCTTGTCAAAAAATGACTTGCAAGAAATCTATGATTATATTTCTGAGGATTCTGAGCGATATGCATCCATCACAGTAAATAAAATTTACAATAGAGCTCAGGATATAATTTATAATATTCACATTGGTAGAATTGTACCTGAATTGAATGTTAAATCTATTCGAGAAATTATTATAGGAAATTATCGCTTAGTATATAGAGTGAAATCAAAAGATAAAGTTGATATCTTGAGAGTTTATCACTCTGCCCGTTTAATGTCTATTGAAACTTTGTAAGCCACTGCTCATAATATGTCATTACTTATGGAATTTCTTTTTGAATGGTTAATTTCGTTGGCTTATTAAAATATATTCCATCAAAATTATAACTTATGAGAAGTTCTTTTTTACTATTTATTGTTTTATTATTTGTTGTTCAGCTTAAAGCCCAAAACTATTGGCAACAAGCAGTTGACTATACAATGAATATTGATATGGATGCAGAGTCCAATCAATTTGAAGGCGAGCAAACCTTAATTTACACTAATAATTCTCCAGATACCTTAAAAAAGGTTTATTATCATTTGTTTTTTAATGCATTTCAGCCAAACAGTATGATGGATGTTCGCTCAAGAACTATTGAGGATCCGGATAGAAGAGTAGGTGATCGTATTTTTCATTTAAAAGAGGATGAAATCGGTTATCAAAAAGTAAATAAACTAACTCAAGATGGTAAAAATTTAGATTATGAGGTGGTTGGTACAATCTTGGAGGTCAAACTAGATCATCCAATTTTACCCGGAAAATCTTCCACATTTAAAATGAACTTTTCGGCTCAAGTACCACTTCAAGTTCGCCGCTCAGGGAGAGACAATGAAGAAGGAATCCGGTTTTCGATGACACAGTGGTATCCTAAAATGGCAGAGTATGACTTTCAAGGATGGCATGCCTATCCTTATATTGGAAGAGAATTTCACGGTGTATGGGGGAAGTTTGATGTAACCATTAACATTGATGCAGATTATATTTTAGGAGCAACAGGTTATTTGCAAAATGCTGATGAAGTTGGTTATGGTTATTCAAATAATGAAGTTAATCATGAAGGAAAAGAAAAGTTAAGTTGGCATTTTGTGGCGGATAGTGTACATGATTTTAGCTGGGTTGCTGATCCTGATTATACGCATACTCAATCCAAATTAGACAATGGAACGGCCTTGCATTTTTTGTTTCAAAAAGACTCTAACACAACACAGTGGGATAGTTTGCCAAAATATACCAAGCGAATTTTTGAAATTATGAATGAGAATTTCGGTGAATATCCTTTTAAGCAGTATACTGTTGCTCAGGGAGGTGATGGAGGAATGGAGTATCCGATGATTACCTTAATTACCGGTCATAGAAGCAAAGGTAGTTTAGTTGGAGTAACTGCTCACGAAGCAGCTCATTCTTGGTATCAACATATTTTAGCTACTAATGAGGCACAACACCCTTGGATGGATGAAGGTTTTACTTCTTATGCAACTGACTTTGTGATGAACGAAATATGGTCAAGCTTTACACCTTTTGTACGTTCTTATGGAAGTTATTTTTCACTAGTAGAGTCCGGTAAGCAGGAACCACTAACTACACATGCCGATCATTACCATACCAATCGCGCTTATGGAGTAGCCTCTTACTCAATGGGCTTAATGTTTTTAAGACAGTTGAATTATATTGTTGGCGAAGAGGTGCTTCGAAAAAGTTTAAAGCGTTATTTCCACGATTGGAAATTTAAACACCCTACACCAAATGATTTTATAAGAGTAGTTGAAAAGGTTTCAAATTTGGAGTTAAGCTGGTATTTAGAGCAATGGGTTGAAACCACCAATACGATTGATTATGGAATTAAATCAGTTACACCAAGTGGAAAACACACATTGGTTAATTTAGAACGAAACGGCAAAATGCCAATGCCTTTGGATGTTTTGGTAAAATACAAAAACGGTAAACAAGAGTGGATCAATATTCCTCTTCGAATCATGAGAGGTGAGAAGCAAAGAGAAGAAGGTATGGAGAACTATAGAGTAGTTGAAGATTGGCCTTGGACTTTCCCTAATTATGAGTTAACATTAGAAGTAAAGTTTAATGAAATTGAGTCCATTCAAATTGACCCGAGTGGAAGGATGGCTGATGTTAGTAGAGTGAATAATCAATGGCCTATAAAAGAGGAAGCAATTTTTAAAGCGAAATAATTGTAATTTTGCGTAGATGATTAATCAAACATTACATCGTTTATTTAGTGGGATATTAATATTTGCCTTGAGTTTGGCAATTATTCCTGCTGAAAGCTTTCATCACCATGAAAGCGAAACGGTCGTTTGTTTAGATCAAGAAGCTCATATAGAGTCACCACACTTTGATTGTGAGCTTTTTGATTTTGTTTTGCCTTTATTGCACAAAACGTCAGCTGCTAGTATTCAGCATTTCCAGTATTTTATTCAGCGGTTTGAGTTAGTTTATTTTCAATACTTTACTTCACTAAAATCGGAGCTTCCGCAAGGTCGTGCACCGCCATTCCTGTCTTTTGGCTTTTAAGTAAATTAAATCTTTTACAAGACAGGAATTAAATGACAAGAAATACCCTTTTGTTGGGAATTCTGCTGCTATTTAATAGTTTTTTATTTAGTCAGGATAATTGCCAACTGAGCATTAGTGGGAAAGTCATTGATGAGCACGATCAGTCTGCTTTGTCTTTCTCCAACATTTATATTTTAGAATCACATAAAGGTGTGGTTGCCGATTTGAATGGTGACTTCAGCTTAAGAGGGCTCTGTGCTGGAACATATCAACTTGTGGTGAGTCATGTTGGTTGTGAGTCAGATACCCTCTTAATTGAGTTGAAGGAGTCTATTGTTAGGAACTTTTACCTGGAGCACCATTTGGAGGAACTTCAAGCGGTAAATATTGATGGCGAAAGTTTTAAAGAAAAACAGTCTTCGAATCGTATTGCAGAAATTGATTTAATGAATCGACAATCTCAATCTTTTGCAGATGTATTAGAGTCTGTAAACGGAGTTCAATCCTTAAAAACAGGAGCGAATATTTCCAAGCCAATAATTAATGGCTTTTCTGCTAACCGCATACAAATTATAAATGGGGGCTTAACACATGAAAGTCAACAATGGGGCGATGAGCATGCACCAGAGATTGATCCGTTTATGGCATCAGATTACACTGTAATTAAAGGGGCAAGTGCTTTAAAGTATGGAGGAGGCGCATTTGGTGGATTTGTTTTGGTTGAACCTAAAGTTCTAAAAAGAACTGCAGGAATTGATGGACAGTTTGATGCAGTTTATGCGACCAATAATCGTTTGATGAATTCTTCTTTGATGCTGGAGGGTGGATTGAAAAAACTTCCTTCATTTTCTTGGCGAGCGCAAATTAGTGGAAAACAATCTGCCGCAGTGCAAACGCCCGACTATTATCAGTCGAATACGGCAACTGAAGCGCTTAATTTTTCTGCTACAGCTGCTTATTTTCAAGAGAAGTGGAAGCTGCAGTTCAATTACAGTCAATTTAATGAAGATATTGGCATTTTTAGCGGTGCTCATATTGGGAATTTAACGGATTTAAGAAGATTGATAGAGGGAGGTGATCCTGCAGAGGTTCATCAGGAGAATACCTCTTATAAGATTAATCGTCCAAAGCAGTCAATTCAGCATGAATCAGTGGTTTTGGATTGGAGGTATTATTTCAATGAGCTAAATCAGTTGACAGTAAAAATAGGGCGACAGTTTAATATTCGTGAAGAATTTGATAAAGAGCAACCGAGAAATCGAGAGTTAGCAGCACTAAATATTCCTGAAATGTCTTTGAGTTTGGAAAGTTATTCTGCAGATGTTTTATGGAAGCATGAAAAAGTTGACAATCTTAGGATTGAAAGCGGTTTAAATCTTAGAAATAAAGAAAATAGTGTTAATAGTTTTATCGATTTTATTCCGGACTATCAATCCAATGAATTAGGTGCTTTTTCTGTTGCTAATAAAAAGCTTAATCAATGGGAGTTAGAAGGAGGTGTTCGATTTAATTATAAAGTTTTTGATGTAAATAAAGTTACCCAAAGAGGTCTTTTAAACTACAACTTAGACTTTAGCACTTTTCATGCTTCATTAGGAGCAAAGAGGAGACTCTTTAATGGATTAAATGCAGAAGCTACTTATACATATTCTGAGAGAGCACCAGAGATTAATGAGTTGTTTGGAGAAGGTTTACATCATGGAACTGCAAGTATAGAAAATGGGAGTCCTAATTTATTAAAAGAGAAAATGCACGAAGTCTCTGTTGGGTTTCAATTTGAAATGGGAAAATTGAGCAGTCAAACGTACTTTTATTCAAAATACATTAAAGATTTTATTTACTTAAAAGCCGAAGGATTAGAATTAACAATTAGAGGAGCTTTTCCGGCATTTAGTTGGAACAACACAGATGCTTTAATAAACGGGATTGATCAAAAATTTAACTATTCGATAACTGAAAACTTAAACTTTGAGTCGAATTGGAACTTTTTATGGGCAAACAATTTAACTGAAAATAGTTATCTGATTTTTATGCCTTCCAATCGAACATCAAACAGTTTGAACTATCGTTTTCGAATAAAGGAGAAGTCGAAGATGAGTATTCGACTAGGTCAGCAATATGTTTTTCGTCAATACCGTTTTAATGAAAATGAAGAAATAGCTCCACCACCCGAAGCTTATCAACTTTTTCATGCTTCAGTGCTTATGCCTTTTGTTGAGAAAGAAAAGTTGAAAGCTCAATTGAGTATCGAGATTAGAAATTTGTTAAATACAAAATATAGAGATTATTTGAACAGGTTTCGGTACTTCACAGATGCTCAGGGAAGAAATATAAATATTCATTTAAAAATAAATTTTTAACATAAATAATTAACTATGAAATCAATAATTAAAACAATTAGCTTGTTGGGAATTTTATCACTTAGCATTGTCGCTTGTAAAGACGATGATGATACTTCAGTTAAACCTTCAGGTCACGACCATGATCATCATCATCATGAACAGGAATTAATAACGACTTTAGAAGTAATCGTTAAAGATACAATGGGTCTTGCAATCGACACTTTTGCATTTAGAGACCAAGATGGTATCGGAGGCAATGCACCAATTGTTGATGAAATTATACTTGAAGAGAGTTCTATTTATGACGTTGAATTGCGTTTTTTAGACGAATCAGATAGTAATGACATTGAAGATATTACAATAGAGATAGAAAACGAAGACGACGAACATTTAGTTTGTTATACAAGCAGTTCAAATGACTTGAGTGTTATTCGAACTGATTCGGATGGTACCTATCCTGTTGGAATACACAGTAGATGGAGTACAGGAGGTCATGGTCATGTTGATTTAACAATTACGCTGAAACATCAACCTGGAGTTAAAAACGGTGATTGTGCACCTGGAGAGACAGATGTTGAAGTTACATTCCATGTAGATATTGAACATTAATGTTTTAAACGCACTTAGGTGAATCCTAGGTGCGTTTTTTCAATTATTAAAGATATCTTGTTAACTTTGAAATAACAATTAACCATTATGAGCATTTTCAAAACGTTTGCAAAATTATCTCTTGCTTCATTAGTATTAATGAGCTTTTCTTGTGAGAAGGAAGAGGAGAAGAAGATAGGGGGCGATAATGATCAACCTTTAGATTCTGGTGACATTAAAGTCGATGGTTATTGGTTTATTATTGAAAACCCTTCTAATCCCGGTCAACCAGTTGATACATTTAAGTATGGCAGTTTCGAAACTGAAACTGCTAACTATGATACTATTCGGTTGGAAAGAGAAATTAATTCCGATAAAGACTTTAATGCTTTTATTCGGTTTTATGATGGTAGTAATGATGTAACTCAGCAGATAAGAAATAGGGGTTACGATTACATTGTTTGTTATAGAGATATGGATACTGATGAATTGAGGTTAAATGATCGAGACTTGGATGTAAATGACAAAATATTAGGTTTAGAAAGTGAATGGTCAACTGTTGGAGGAATAGATCAAAATGTTGTTGGAACAGTTCGAATTACACTTAACTATCAGGTTAATAAAGAAAGTCTATGCGATGCAGGTGTTAGAATTTTTAATGCTACAGTTCCGTATAAATTATATTAAAATTAGTCAGATGAAAAAATCAATTGTTATCGGCTTAATTGCCACATTTGTTATTAGTATTACTTTAGCTTCTTGTAGCAGCAGTAAGCACTCAAGAGTTAAGTCGGGTTCTGCTATGGGAAATAAAGCAGATAAGAATAAACATGTTTGGGGTAAATAGGTAACATTAGATACTTACTTTCGTACTTTATTTATAAGATTATAAATATAAAGTTTGTTGTAATCATGAAAAAAGTAACCCTTATTTATGTTATTCTATTTTCAGTTATTTTAACATCTTGTGGTGGGTCAAAAAAAGGGATGAAAGTCCGCTCATCTAATCAAATGTACAACTCTAGCTGGTAGGTAGCTAATAAATGATTAGTTTTTCTTTTGTTTGCCATTCGTCTTGATAGTCAGCTTTGGCTTTTAAAATGTACATTCCTTGGCTAAGATAATTTGGAATTAATATTTCTTTAACTTGCTTGTACTTAAGGACTATTTCTCCTTGTAAATTGTGAATTTGAATATCCATTACTTGCGACTCATAACCTTTTCTAGTCCAATTAAGCACTTGTCCTTTTCTTATGGGGTTAGGGTAAAGTTTAAATTGCGCATTATCTTTCTTTTTATCGATGATTATTGTGGAAGTGTCTTCAATGCAAAAAGTATATGTTTTTTGACCGCTCGTGAAATTGTTTTCATAAATAACGGTGTCCCCACTGTCACTTTTAAGATATAAATAGCCGTCGCCAAATCCACCGTTAAAACCATCGTTAAATGTGTCATAAAGTGTAAATTTAAAGCAACTGTCATAAAAGCATAGAGTGTCTTTGTATGTATTTCCACCTTCAATATTAGGATATGGACCACCTTCATATAACCTAAAAGTTGGAAAAGCAGAATTTGAACTTACCTCCCAAGTAGTTTCACTTCCATAATCATCAGTTTTTAATTCTAAAAACATCGAAATGGGCGAGGAGTTATAAAAAAGTTGATTTGTTAATGTGTCATTAGTTGAGTTTTGATCTACAGTTCCATTTACCTCTTTAATAACAATTTTTACATCTGCTGTTCCAAATGTATCGGGATTTGAATTAGCAGGAATTATAATCGTTTGATTTCTAGTTAGTTTGTTTGTGTGTTTTTTGCTGTATATCAACTGATTATTAATGTAAAAGTCAATAATGAAACTGTCAACAGGGAGATTCCCAACATTTTTGACTAAAAAATTAAAGTTTAATGATTCGCAGGTGTAAAAAGGTAGATTGTAATTGTATTTCAACTCCAAATCTAGGTTATAGCTAGCTGGGCTAGGATCGAAACCATCAATTTCCAATTGCGATGTATTTATTGGGTCTAACCAATGAGATAGCTTTTGAGAACTGTCAGTCGCTGTATTCCAAGAGGTAGAAAATTTACCGTAATAATCAGAGCCTGCTGAGTTATTACATGAAGCAGTACCACCTTGAAGTTGCCCTACTACTCTTTGACTTTCATTAAATAATGGTGAACCTGAAGAACCGGACTCCGTCGTTCCTTTTTCCCACCTCTTAACTCTCCAATGATTTTCAACTGTTCCGGTATTATTATAAGTATCGCTGATTACAGCTCCTTGAGCAATACTTATTTTTTTTACATCTCCACTTGGGTGATGAATACATGTCGCATATTCAGCGGGACTCGCAACTGCAGACCAACCTGCATAATAAACCTGGTAAGACGTAGGTGGAACTGAACTTAACTCATATAAAATAAAATCACTATCAAAGTTTCTTGCCTTTAATGTTGCACCATAAATTGAATTTGACAAACTACCGTTGGTATTTGGCGAGCAAGCAGAACTTTCGTAATTAAATACAAATATTGAAGCTGAATTGCCACAATGATTGGCTGTTAAGACATAAGGAGTGGAATCTTGTGCAGTATTGTTAAGTAGTGTACCGGTGCATAGGCGAGTATTGTTATTGGTGAGAGTCATAACCACCGATCTTTTAATATCTTGCCAAGGATCGCCTTCTTCGCAGTTAATATTAATGTTACAACTTCCTGAGCTGCCAAAACTTTTATCTGTTTTATTAAATATATCCTTATAGGCATATACAACTTCTTTGCAACTAAATAAGTTTTGATTTAATTCATCACTATTGACCCATAATTCGAATTGAATACGATCTCCTTTAATGGGGCGACTTGCCATTTTAAAATCCTTCGTATTATTAGCCTTAGTTAATGCTCCTAAATAATCTTTATTGGGTGTGTTGTAAATGAATAATTTAGCGGAGGGGGAGAGTTTAAAAGTGTCGAAGTTAAAGTTTAAAGAATAAGCTCCTTCGGCTATTACCTCAAAGGTCCACAAGCTTTTGCCATTGCTAAAATGCTGCCATTTACCTTTGGTAGATATTGAGAAGTTCGAGTCGATAGCTGTTCCAAATCGCCATGCTTTTCCTTCTTTTAAATCAGCTTCATCTTCTTTTAAGAGCTGTTTTACATTCGGCTTTGGAATAATTAGTTTTTCTTGAAAGGTATGTTCACCTATTAATTGAATATTATTTTTTAAAATTCGATTTGGGGGCAGTTCTCCCGTGGTGATTTGTGCACTTAAACTAAAAGTGACTAGTATGGTTAATAAGAAAAAATATATTTTGTACATTCTCATTTTAAATCAAGTTGCCTTTAACTTTTAGTTTATTAATTATTCAAGTTTAATAGATTCACTCATGGACATAAAAGTACTCAAAAATCAGATTTTTACGGGCGCAAATGCCAGAACTTCATTGTTAGACGTATATTATTCAGAAAAAGCTGCAAAACAGCCTCTAATCATTTTCGCACATGGTTTTAAAGGATTTAAAGATTGGGGAACTTTTCCTATGATTTTTAATTCAATTGCTAAAAGTGGATTTACAGTTATTAGTTTTAATTTTTCTCACAATGGCGGAACTGTTGAGCAAGCAATCGACTTTCCGGATTTAGACGCATTTTCAAAAAATACATATTTTAAAGAATTGATGGATTTAGATGCTGTGTATGATTGGGCAATGAAGAATGAAGGAAATTTATTTCCAAAAGTGAAGCTAGATGAAATCAATGTCATGGGGCATAGTAGAGGAGGTTCAATGGCGGTTTTACATGCAGTTAGAAACTCATCTATCTCTAAAGTAGCTAGTTGGTCTGCAGTAGCTGATTTAATAGCCCGCTTGCCTAAAGAAAATGAATTAAATGAATGGAGAAAAAAAGGCGTGAGATTAATCAACAATAGCCGCACCAATCAAGATATGCCGCAGCTATATAACTTTGTTGAAGATTTATATCGAAATCAGGAAATGCTTAATATTCATCAGCAAATTAGTGATTTGCGAATTCCTCAGTTAATTGTGCACGGAACAGCTGATGAGACTGTTTCATTGAATGATGCTAAAAAAATGGCTGAATGGAATAGCAAAGCTGAATTGGTTTTAATTAAAGGTGCCGGTCATACATTTGGTGGAAAGCATCCATATACCGAAAGTGAGTTGCCAATTTATACCAAAGAAGCTTTAGAAGTTACTTTGAGTTTTTTTAAAACTTAAGTCTTGCTTGGGGAGCTTCAGATAGTTCTGAAAAGTCTTTTGCTTGAAATTTTATAAAACCAACCATGGCAATCATGGCTGCATTATCAGTACAATATTCGAATTTAGGAATATGAACTCTCCAGCCTTGATTTTCTTTTTCTATCAGTCTTTTCCGTATTCCTGAGTTTGCAGAAACACCTCCGGCAATGGCAACTTCATTTATATTCAAATCTTTTACAGCCTTTTCCAACTTTACAAAGAGTGTGTCGATTATGCATTTTTGAATAGAAGCACATAAGTCATTCAAGTTTTCTTGAATAAAATTGGGGTTTTTATCCACTTCATTTCTTAAGAAATAGAGAATATTTGTTTTTAAGCCACTAAAGCTGAAGTTGTAATTGTCCATTTCGCCGGCATTAAAGCTGAATTTTTCTGCATCACCTTCTTGGGCGTATTTGTCTACTAAAGGGCCACCCGGGTAGGGAAGTCCCATCATTTTTGCTGCTTTATCAAAGGCTTCACCTGCTGCATCATCTAAAGTTTTACCGATTATTTCCATTTCTAAATACTCTTTCACCAAAACAATCTGTGTGTGTCCGCCGCTAACAGTTAAACATAAAAATGGAAAGTTAGGAGTAGAAGCATTGTCGTCAATAAAATGAGCTAAAATATGGGCTTGCATGTGGTTGACTTCAATAAGTGGTTTTTGAAGTGTCATGCTTAGTCCTTTGGCAAATGAGCCGCCTACCAGAAGTGAGCCAAGTAATCCTGGCCCTCGAGTATAAGCTATGGCATCAATGTCATTCAAGCTTAAGTTTGCTTTTTTTAAGGCTTGACTCACTACGGGAACAATGTTTTTTTGATGGGCTCTTGATGCCAATTCAGGAACTACACCACCGTATTCAGCGTGTACTTTTTGGTTAGCTATTAAATTGGCAAGTATCTTGCGGTTCGAGATAATCGCAGCAGAAGTATCATCACAAGATGATTCTATTCCAAGTATATTAATTGTCTTACTCAATGCGTTATTTTGTGGAAATTTGAACAGTCAGTAAAATTAGGTTTATTAAAAGAATTCGGAAAATACTTTTGTACTTCATGGCAGCAATTTTGTTGCTTGTAATTTTGCTTTGGGGCTTGTTTCAAATCCCCACTGTTCAGACCTTTGCTGCCCAAAAAGTATCCGATTACCTTTCTGAGGAATTGAAAAATGAGATTAAAATTGAACGACTGTCCATCAATTTTTTTAATGCAATAGACTTAAAGGAAATCTACATAAGTGACCAAAATCAGGATACTTTAGTCAGCTTGAAGCAGGCAAAAGTGTCGATTGGGGTATTGAGTCTAAAAGAAAACTACTTAAATCTAGACTTAAAGTTGACAGAACCTTATTTTAATCTATATCGAAAAAAAGAAGATTCACTCTTTAATCATCAATTTATAATCGATTACTTTAGTAGTAGTCAAAATAAAAATTCTGTTAGCTGGTCGATTGATCTTGACGAAACTAAAATTGTTAATGGGCGTTTTTCATATCACGATTATCACAAATCAGATTCTAACTTAAGAACAGTAAACTATTCTCACATTGATTTGAGTAAAATTCACTTAAATGCAAGTGATGCTCAGGTAGTTGGGAGTAATATTTATGCATCCATCCAACAATTAAGTTTTGTTGAGGCAAATGGGTTTGAGTTAAAAAACTTAGCAACAGATTTAAGTGTAGAAAGCGAGTTATTAGACTTTCAAAACACCATTATTCAAACTGCAAAAACTGAGTTAGACGCAGATATTCGATTTACGGCAAATTCCTTAGCTGATTACAATCAATTTATTGATCTGGTTCACCTTTCAACTACCTTCAGAAACTCATTGGTGAGTATGGATGATATTGCATTTTTTGCTTCGCCTTTAGATGGAATTGAAGAGCAAGTATACTTGGATGGAAGAGTTAATGGAACAATTTCTAATCTAAAAGGGGAGTCAATTGAAATTCATGTAAATAAAGAGACTGTTTTAATCGGCGACTTTAATCTAAAGGGGCTGCCGGATATTCAAAATACATATATTTTTCTTGAATTAGATGAGTTTAGAACGACAGCAAACGGCATAAGACAATTGCCTTACCCTCCTTTTAATGAAAAAAATCACTTAACAGTTCCGGAGAATATCGATCGCTTGGGAACAATTTCTTTTAGGGGAAACTTTACGGGCTTTTACAATGATTTTGTTGCCACCGGAAAAGTGAACTCTGCTTTAGGGAGTGTAGAGACAGACTTAGCATTAAAGGAAAAAGAAAGTCAACTATTTACTTATAAGGGAAGTGTGAGCTCTTCAGGCTTTAATGTTGGGCAGTTTTTAGAAGTAAATCAGTTAGGAAATGTAGCTTTTCAACTAGATGTTGACGGACAAGGTGTTACTAAAAAGACTGTTCAGGCTAAAGCAGAGGGGAAGCTTCAAAAGTTAGAGTTTCAGGACTACACCTATCGCGATGTAAATTTAAATGGAAGTTTTACCAATCAGAAGTTTGAGGGAAGTATTGGCATGAAGGATAAAAACCTGGCTTTTGATTTTAATGGAGTAATTGACGCAGTAGGCGAACAATTAATTTCTGATTTTGAGTTAGATGTAAAAAAAGCAAAACTGGCACAATTAAACCTGTATAATCGAGAAGATAGCTTAACGGAAGTTAGTTTTGAAACTAAAATTAATTTAATTGGTTTTGATTTCGACGAAGTAAGGGGGAATTTGCGAATTGATAGCTTACGATATGTCGATAGTGAAACTAAAATTCAGACTGTTGATAGCATAATTGTTAGTTCTGAAAAAGAGAGTGGTCGACGAATTCTGAGTTTGCAGTCTTCTTTGATGAATGGGGAGATGAGCGGAGTGTTTAAGTTGAATGAGCTACATTTAGCATTTAACTCTATACTTGAGAATTATTTGCCAAATAACAATTATCAGAAGCCAAAAGAACTACAAAAGTTTGAGTACAAAATTGTATTCAGGGAAACCGAGCCAATTACCAAGGTATTGTTAGAGGATTTTACAATTGACAGTGGAGCGGTGCTTAGCGGAAGTGTAAACAGTAATCGATCTGCAATAACAGCAAAGCTAACTGCCAATAAAGTATTTCTTAAATCACATGAATTTAAAAATGTCGTTTTTAATATTAACTCAAATACCGATAGTTTAAAATCGAGCCTAACTACCTCATACTATCGTTTTTTTGGTTTCAACTCACTTGATTCCTTTCAATTAGATGCTCAATTTCATCAGGGTAACTTTAATCTTAATTCTCACTGGGATGGAATTAATCAAGAAGTAAATTATGGTCAACTACAAATTGATGCATTTTTTCACGACTTTGATAGTTTAGAGGCTCAATTTGTAAATTCTTACATCAGTATAGAAGATAGCATTTGGACTATTGATTCATCGAATTTAGTTTCAATAGATGGAAAGAATATTGACATACAAAACTTTCACCTTTTTAACGAAGCTCAAGATTTCCGTCTGAATGGAAAAATTTCAGAGCAAGCTGATGATTCTTTGGAATTAGAAATTCAAAATCTCAATTTATCCTATTTGGCTTTGCTTTTACCTGAGGAATCTATAAAAATGAGTGGAATTGGTGATGGAAATTTATTGATTAAAGATGCCTATAATAATTTTACGCTCACTTCAGATTTGCAGTTTGATAGCTTAAAACTAAATGAAGTATACATTGGTGAAGCCTATTTTAAGAGTGATTGGTTGCCAGGTACAAGTGTGCTAGATGTTCAAGGAAGGTTAGGAAAAAAATCTGATAATATCTTAGTAATTGATGGTGAAGTTCACCCAAAGAGAAAGTCGGAAAGTTTAAATTTAGATTTAGTGTTTAACGATTTTCCTATTGTACTTCTAGAACCATATATCGACGAATATTTGACTGATTTAAGTGGAACAACAAGTGGAACAGTTGAAGTAAATGGTGAAGCTTCAAAGCCTTTGTTAAAAGGTAAGTTAATGCTTAATAAAGCCGGTATGCGTGTGAACATGTTAAATACCACTTATACCATTACCGATGAAGTAATTATCCAACCTGACTTTATAGGTGTAAATAACATAAAGATTATTGATGAAAATGGCAGTGAGGCTTATGCAACCGGTACTGTTTTTCACAATAATTACAGCGACTTAAGTTTGGATATAGGTTTGGAGTACAATAACTTTTTGGCACTAAACACGAGTTCAAAAGACAATGAGCTCTATTATGGAACAGCAATTTGTAGCGGGAATGCTAACATTAGCGGTTTTGATGATCAATTTATAATCAATATAAATGCGACTGCATTAAAAGGAACTGACTTTAAAATACCTTTAAATCAAGGAGCAGAAGTTAGCAATTCTGACTTTCTGGTATTTACAAATAGTCACAAAAAAGAAGAAAAAGCAATTGAAACAATTGACTTGAGTGGTATTCAACTAAACTTTGACCTTGAAATTGAACCAGAAGCAAAGTTGCAAATCATTTTTGATGAGCAAATTGGGGATATATTAGAAGCCAATGGTGAGGGCAATTTAAAATTGGAAATTAATACCTTGGGTAACTTTAATATATTTGGGCAGTATGTTATTCACGATGGAGAGTACTTATTTACACTAAAAAACATTGTAAATAAACGGTTTGATTTAGCTAAAGGAAGTCGAATTTCGTGGGACGGAGATCCTTATCGGGCGCGATTAGATATGCGAGCTATCTATAATTTGCGTGCTTCATTAATAGATATTATGCCTGAGGACACTACCGGAACATATAAGCGGAGGGTACCGGTTGAATTAGAGCTCCAAATGACAGGATTTTTACTCTCACCCGAAATTGCTTTTGATATTCGACTACCATCTGCTGATGATGTTACCCGACGAAGGTTAGAAAGTGTATTGTATGTTAACAATAATGACGTTAACCAGCAAGAAATGAATCAGCAGGTTTTTGGCCTGTTGGTGCTGAATCGATTTATGCCACCATCAACCGGAAGTTCAGCACAAAATAGTTACAATCGTGGAGCTCCGGGTGTAAACAATGGATATGAATTTTTATCGAATCAAATGAGCAATTGGTTGTCGCAAGTCAGTGATCAGTTTGATGTAGGTGTTAATTACCGAAAGGGAAATGAATATACGAGTGATGAAGTTGATGTTTCATTATCAACTGAACTGTTCGAAGATCGCTTGGTCTTAGATGGAAATTTAGGTTACTCTGATCAAAGAGAGTTACAAAATGAGAATCAGTCCAATTTTATTGGAGAGTTTAATGTAGAATATAAATTATCAAAAGACGGACGCTTACGACTCAAAGCGTTTAACCGTTCTACAAACAACAGTTTACTTCAAACATACAGTCCCTACACACAAGGTGTTGGCCTGTTTTATCGAGAAGAGTTTGACACTTTTGGTGAGTTATGGAAAAAAATGTTCTCTAAAGACAGTAAAGGAAGAAGGGAGGAAGAGTAATTTCGATAAGTAATCAAATAGAATAAATCCTCAATAGTTAATTTTTTAAATGAATTGGTTATTTGAATCGAATTAAAAACAACCTTCGGTTTAGGCTCAAAGCACCTCTAATTGCGACAAAATTAATTGCGGCAATAATTAGAATGTCGATAAAATCATTGGAAGAAAATGTATAGTTGTTGTTTATATAAAAAACGGATATAAATAATGTTAAACTTATAATTGCTGCACTGACTCTCTTTAATGTATTAGTATGAAAAACTGGAAAGTTTCTTTTTAATATTGTTAGCATAGCAGCTAAGTTTACCCCTATAATTATTCCTCCCAACCAATGTGGTGTATAAGGTGCAAAGAAGATCAGAAAGAAAGGAAGCCAAAGAAATGTAAGGCTTTTTAGGTCGTGTGTTTGGGTGCTTAAATAATTGCTTGCTTTCACTATGTAAATAATTGCAAATGAAACAAAGCTACCAATAACCGCTCCTCCAATTACATCAGCTAAGAAATGGCTTCCTAGGTACATTCTTGAAATCACTGTAAGAAGAACCATTATAGAGCCAACAATAATCATCCACCTTTTTTTGAAGAGAAAAACTAAACCTACCCAAAGCGCTATTTGCGCAGAAGTATGACCACTCGGAAAGCCTAAATGGTCAAAAATATCTGTTTTGGTTTCTTTGAGTAATTCATCGGAGAATATTTCAAAAAACTCACTTGGAAGCAGTGCAGAGTAGTTTTCTTTTGCTTTTTCGTATTGACTAATTTTTAGGCTTGCATCAGTATGAACAGGACGGGGATAATTGATGCTTTCTTTCGCAAAAACCGTTAAAAAGGCTGTCCATGCAACAATGTTAATTAAAACCATTCCTTTTTTAAAATCAACGGCAAAAGTAATTCCCATTAAAACGGTAATCACAAATGGCGTAACTCCTAGTGCTGAAACAAATACCATAATGGCATGAATCGCAGGATGATCAAATGATTGAAGGAAGTGGATTAAATCAGTTTGAAACATTTTAATGTATGTAAAAGCTACTGATTACAAAGATAGAAAAGATAACACTTGCGATTCCATTAGTGGTGAAAAAGGCGCGGTTAACTTTAGATAAATCGTTCGCTTTTACAATTAAATGTTGATAGGCTAGTAGTGCAATAAATATTAAACTTCCTATCCAAAATAAATAATTCCCATTGGCTAAAAAAGTAATCCAAATAATTAAAGTAGCTGTAACTAAATGGAAAATTGTTGATAAAACTAATGTGCCTTTAGCTCCTAAAGCCACGGGAATAGAGTGCAAGCTCATTTTTCTGTCAAAGCTTTCATCTTGCAGAGCATAAATTAGGTCAAAGCCACTTACCCAAAATAAAACTGCTATAGAAAGCAATACCGGTAAAGTCGCGAAAGCTCCAACCACAGCCAAATAAGCACCAATTGGAGCTAAAGATAAACCTAAGCCTAAAACTAAATGGCAGAGTGCAGTGAATCTTTTCGTAAAACTGTATCCCAAAACAACCAATAGCGCTAAAGGAGAAAGATAAAAGCAAATGTCATTGATGAAATAAGTAGTTGCGATAAATAAAATTGAATTAATAATTACAAAAATTAGTGCTGCTTTTGGACTAATAACTCCTCGAGGAATTTCTCTTACAGTTGCAGTTCTTTCGTTGGCTGCATCAATATCTCTATCAATATATCGATTGAAAGCCATGGCAGCACTTCGAGCGAAGACCATGCAAAGCAATACCTTCACGAATAAAGTCCAATCGAACTCATAAACAGAGAACTCAATTCCCATAAAGTAGCCAATTAAAGCAAATGGAAGGGCAAATAAAGTGTGACTGAATTTAACTAATGATAGAAAGTTTTGGATGGGTGCCATTTTGTAAATTAAAAAAACCGTGCACCTTGATGCACGGTTTAAAAATCAATTCAATAACTTTTATAAGTGGATTACTTCATCATAAGCTGCTGCTGTAGCTTCCATTACTGCTTCACTCATGGTTGGGTGAGGATGAACAGCTTTTAATAGCTCATGTCCGGTAGTTTCCAGCTTACGAGCAGCCACAATTTCTGCAATCATTTCGGTTACATTTGCGCCAATCATGTGCGCGCCTAATAATTCACCGTATTTTGCATCGTAAATAACTTTTACAAAACCATCTTTATGTCCGGCAGCACTTGCTTTTCCTGAAGCAGAGAAGGGGAACTTGCCCACCTTAATTTCATATCCTGCATCTTTAGCTGCTTTTTCAGTATAACCAACTGAAGCAATTTCAGGAGAACAGTATGTACATCCCGGAATATTATTATAGTCTAATGGTTGAGGATTTTCTCCTGCAATTTTTTCAACACAAATAATTCCTTCAGCGGAAGCAACGTGAGCTAATGCTTGACCCGGAACACAATCTCCAATCGCATAATAACCATCGATATTTGTTTGGTAAAAATCGTTTACCATTATTTTTCCCTTGTCAGTTGCAATACCTACATCTTCTAAGCCAATGTTTTCAATGTTTGCGGTAACACCTACAGCGGATAAAACAATATCTGCTTCAATGGTTTCTTCACCTTTTTTGGTTTTAACGCTTACTTTGCAGCCTTTTCCCTTAGTATCAACATTGGTTACTTCAGCTTCGGTCATTATGCTAATGCCGCTTTTCTTAAAGCTTTTTGCCAATTGTTTTGAAACATCTTCATCTTCTACGGGAACAACATTTGGCATGTATTCCACTACTGTAACATCAACGCCCATTGCATTGTAGAAGTAGGCAAATTCAACACCAATAGCGCCTGAACCTACTACAACCATTTTCTTAGGCATTTCCTTTAGGCTCATCGCTTCGCGATAGCCGATAATTTTTTTACTATCTTGCTTTAAGTTAGGTAACTCTCTAGACCTTCCGCCTGTAGCTATGATGATGTTTTTTGCCGAAACTTCTTTTGTTTTGCCGTCTGCATCGGTAACTTCAATTTTTTTACCGCTTTTAACTTTACCGGTGCCCATGATGACTTCAATCTTGTTCTTCTTCATCAAGAATTGAACGCCTTTGCTCATGCCTTCAGCAACGTTTCTGCTTCTCTTAATAACGTCGTCGAATTTTACTTTACTGTCTTTTACTTCAATGCCGTAATCTTCAGCATGTTTTATATATTCAAAAACATTGGCGCTTTTTAATAAAGCTTTAGTGGGAATACACCCCCAGTTTAAGCAAATACCTCCAAGCGATTCTTTCTCAATTATGGCTGTTTTTAGTCCCAACTGTGAAGCTCTAATAGCAGCAACGTATCCACCGGGACCACTGCCCAAAACGATTAAATCAAAATCCATCTGTTATTCTCTATTTTAGAATTAGTACTGTCAAAATTAAATTCCGACTGCGAAGTTATGAAAAAGCAGAGAAGTGGGAAAGTGGATTTTTTGAATTTAAAACCTTAGCGGTCTAGAATAAATTACATTTTGTTATTGAGAAGCCTTGATAATGTTTCAGGACTCATTTTTAAGTAGGCTGCAATGTACTTATGTGGAACTTCTTGAAAAAGCTGTGGACTTCTTTCTTGTAGACGTTTAATCCTATTTGTCGGTTTAGTATGCATAAGATCAATTTCTCTTTCAATTAATCCAACAATCGATTCATTTAATATTGTATTGTAAGCCGAAAGTCTTTCTTTAGTTGCATTTACATAAGTTTCAAAACTAGTTTTGCTGCATTGTAATATGGTAGTTTTTCTTAGTGCTTGAATACTTAATTCAGATGGCTTTGAAGTCAAGTAAGAAGAAAGAGAGTTAATGATTGAGTTCGAATACCCAAAGCGAATTGTTTTTTCGTTTTCTTCGATAATTGAAAACGCTCTAACAGCTCCTTTTAGAATATAATATATGTGTTTTTCTACTTCACCTCTACGAATGAGAAAATCATTTTTTTTTAAATCTAGCCTTTTCCAATCTAATTCCTCTGAATTTAAAGCTGCTTGAATCATTTATCAAAACTAAATATTTTACAAGACTTGTAATTTGCTAAAATCCGCTTTACTTTGCAAAAAAATAAAGTATGGCATTAAGCAATAACGATATAATTAAGAAGCTAAGAGTTGCATTAAAGTTAAGGGATGACGATATTATTGAAATTTTAAAATTAGTTGATTACGACATATCAAAAACTGAATTAAGTGCTTTTTTTCGTAGAGAAGATCATCCGCATTACCGACAATTAAAAGATCAGATTTTAAGAAACTTTTTAAACGGCTTGGTTATTTATAAAAGGGGGAAAATGGAAAAGAAATCCTCAAAAGAGCAGACTACAAACAAATTGAAGTCTGCTAAATCAATTGAAAAAAACACAGCTAACAAAAGTGAACCTGAGACTAAAGAGTCCAAAAAACCAAGAAAAAGAATCGTATCGTTTAAAAAAAATGACAAAGAAAATTAAAGTGGATATACTTTTACTTTAGTTTTTTTAAGTTTCTTCAAATTAAGTGAGTTTGCTGTTGACTCAACTTTAGAACTTTCAACCGCAATAAAACAACTATTTTCTTGAATTTCAATTAGACCCAAGTCTTCAGGTTTTAGATTAGCTTCTTTTAATATAAAACCAACAACATCACCCTTAGATATTTTGTCTTTTTTACCGGCACTTATGTAAAGTGTGCTCCATTGCTTAGTTTCCTTTTGTTCAACTTTATTTAGAGTAAAACTCTCTGCATTTTTAACAAAATCAGGAAGACATTCATCATTACCTTGAATAATGTATGCAGTGCCATTTGATTTCATTCTGGCAGTACGGCCATTTCTATGAATAAACTCTTCTTCACGGTGAGGCAGTTGGTAGTGAATAATAAAATTCAAATCGGGTACGTGAATCCCTCTTGCAGCAAGGTCAGTTGCGATAATAATTTTATGAGAACCGTTTCTAAACATCAATAGAGCTTTCTCTCTTTCGTTTTGTTCAAGTCCACCATAATATGTTGCATGAGCAAGGTTGTTTTTACTTAAATACTCACTTAGTCGTTTTATACTGTCTTTATAATTGCAAAAAACGATTCCTGATTGACCTTCTAACTGTGTTAATAGGTTTATTAGGGTTACGATTTTATCCTTTGAAGGTGAAAGAAGAACTTGTGTTTCTAGTTTAGTTGTTGATTCATTAAGAAAGTTAATTGTGGTAGGAGCGTTTAAGCCTACAAACTTTGGAATTTCAACACCTTTAGTCGCAGAAGTTAAAATGGTTTTTTCTTTAGCAAATAAGGCTGAAACAATCAGTTTCATTTCTTTTTCAAAACCAATCTCCAAGGATTTATCAAACTCATCTAATACCAAAGTTTTAATATGCTCAGTTGAAAAAGTATGTCTTCTGATATGATCAGCAATTCTTCCGGCAGTTCCTACTAAAATAGCAGGACGATGCTTAAGTTCCATCCGGTCTTTTGAACCAGATTTTCCGCCATAAACGGCATTGGTTTTAAAACCGCTACCCATATTTCTAATCACTTGATTAATTTGAATGGCAAGTTCTCGGGAGGGTACTAAAATAAGTAGTTGTATTTCGTCACAATTTATATCTAACTGTTCAATTAGTGGGAGTAAGAATGCCAGGGTTTTACCGGTGCCTGTGGGAGAGAGCAGCATTATTTCATCTTTAGTTCGAATAGCTTCTAAAGCCGACAATTGCATTTTGTTCAATTGCTTAATTCCAAGCTTCTCAATAATCTCATTGCTGCTTTTTACCCTGTTTGTCATTTTGCAAAGGTAGTTCTATTCACCTTTAATAAATGTAGAGTATTTTTTAATAATGGTCTATTACCACTTTGTTGATAATTTGACTTTTATCATCAAAAGTGATTTTTAAAATATACAATCCACTATTAAAAACTGAAGTATTAAGTTCTACATTTTTAGCTACTATAGTTTTATTCAGCACTTCTTTTCCATCAATACTGTAGAGTTGAATATTGTTTATTTGGTTGTTGGAACTTTTAATTCTTAGTTCCTCATTTGCAGGATTTGGCCAATATTTAACTTCATATTTATGTCTATTGATTTCATTTATAGAGGTAAAGTTGGCGTTGTATAACTTTATAATTCGATGAGGTGTAGAGTTAGTCGCTATAAAAACTTCTCCCCAGGAATTTGTTTCAACATCTCTAAGTCTGCCAAAGGTGTTAATTAAATATTCGGAATGGTTTACAATACTATCTTTAGCTGAATTTAGTTTTAAACTTATTAGCCTTGAACCTTTTAAAGTGGCAAGTAAAATGCTCTCATTCCATTCCGGAACTGCACTGTGTTCGTAATAACATATTCCAGCTGTTGCTACTGTTGGAGTCCACGCATAAATAGGTTCATTAACGTTAGAGTCATTGCAAAATGTAATTTCATTAGCTAAATCGCAAAACCCATGAACATTTGGCCAACCATAATTTTCTCCTTTGGTTATAATATTTATTTCATCATCAGTGGTTGGTCCATGTTCAGAACTATACATAAAATTATTGGCAAAGTATAAGCCTTGTGGGTTTCTATGGCCCCAAGAGTAAATTGGACTTCCATTAATTGGATTGTCATTTGGAATACTTCCATTTAAGTTAATTCGAAGAATTTTGCCGGCTAAAGAGTTTAAGTCCTGTGACAAGCTTGTATTTCCTGCATCCCCCGTACTAATATACAACTGGTTATTGTGTAATACCAGTCTAGCACCAGTATGATAAGTATTTGCAGGAATGCTGTCTATTAGCTTATTATCAAACAGTAAGGTGTCTTGATTAGAATCGTATATATAGGATTCTACTTTCTCGAAAAAGGTATTATTACTGTCTTTGTATGTGTAAACTAAATATATCCTAGGAACTGCCATATTTAAATTAATTGCCATGCCTAACAATCCACTCTCCCCAATAGCTTCAACTTTTGGGCTAATATCAATTAATAAGTGAGTTTGATTGTTTATAAGATCAATTCTACTCACTTTTCCAATTCGCTCAGTAAAAAAGAGAGATGAGTCAGGTGTATAAATTAAATCCCATGGGGTGTTAAGGTGGTTTGCGAGTGTAGATGTGTCTAAACTTGCATTCCCTATAGTAATTTGCGCTTTACTCTTTGAAAAAGTGAAAAGTAAAATAGCAAATAAGATATAATACATTTTTTGATTCATCGTCATAACTATTGTTGATTAGTATTTTTACTAAGTTAAGCATTTAATGATAATTGTAATAAATTTAAGGATTAAACAAACTATATGAGGCAGGAAGTAAACACTTTAATCCTAAGTGAAATAGTCAAGCAGAAAATGCCATTTGGCAAGTACAAAGACAGACTTATTTGTGATATTCCGGAGTATTATTTAGTGTGGTTTAAGCAAAAGGGTTTTCCAAAGGGAAAATTAGGTGTTATGTTAGAAACCATGTACGAAATTCGAATCAATGGTCTGGAGTACTTACTCGAGCCTTTAAAAAAATAACAAATCTAATTTAGGTGTTTTCAACTATTTATTTAAAATAGTTCAATAATTACTCAATTGAATCAAAATAAATTTGTTCATTTGGCATAGAAATTGAAAACAAGCAAAAAACTAATAAAATAAACCAAAATGAAATCAAGTAAAATTTTAATCTTATCGGCTTTAATCGCATCAGCTACTATTTTTCAAGCATGTAATAATACAAAACAAGTTACTCGAGTTGAAGAAGACTCTGTAATCGACTTAAGTGGTCGTTGGAACGATACAGATTCCCGATTAGTAGCTGAAGAGATGGTAAGTGATATGTTGTTACGACCGTGGTTAGAAGAGTTTGAAAAAGGTACCGGTGAGCGCCCGGTTGTAGTTGTTGGCTTAGTACAAAATAAAAGTCATGAGCACATTGCAACAGAAACATTCATTAAAGACATTGAAAAAGCAATTTTGAATTCAGGGAAAGTTCGTTTGGTTCAAGCGGGTGAAGCTCGTGAACAGTTGAGAAAAGAAAGAGCAGATCAAAATGAGTTTGCAACAGCTGCAACCACTGCTAAATGGGGTAAAGAGTTGGGAGCTGATTTTATCTTACAAGGTGTGCTAAACTCAATTGTTGACTCTAATAACAAGCAAAAAGTAGTTTTCTACCAAACAGATTTAGAACTAACTAATATGGAAACTAATGAGAAGGTTTGGATTGGAGATAAGAAAATTAAAAAAGTAGTAGATTAATTCTAACTCCATGAATAGAAAGATAAATATCGTCGTCTTTTGGTCGGCGATATTTCTTTTTACTGCTTGTGCAACATACTATCAAAAAACCATTGCTTTCCAACAAGACTTTAGCCGTGGTGACTTAAATAGTGCAAAATCATTTTTGGAGAAGAATGAAAAGGCAGCAGAAAAGAAAGATCGTCTACTTTATTTCTTTGATCGAGGAGTAGTGGAACACATGCTTGGTAATTACCAAGAGAGCAATCAGTATTTTGAAGAAGCTTATAAGTTCTCTCAAGATTTCCGAAAGAGCTTGATGAATGATTTTACTTCTTATATAGCCAACCCAATGACGAAGCCTTATCAAGGTGAAGACTTTGAGGTAGTATTGCTTCATTTTTACAAAGCTTTGAATTATATTTATTTATATGAATATGATGCGGCTTTAGTGGAGTGTAGGAGGATTAATATTCGATTGAATGAAATCAACGATCGCTATGAAAATAAGAAAAATCGCTATAAATCAGATGCTTTTGCGCATTTGTTGATGGGATTGATTTACGAGGCAAAAAGAGAGTATAACGATGCCTTTATCGCTTATAGAAATGCTTATAATACTTATGAGGAGCTCTACAGTGAACACTTTAATATGAATGCACCCTTGCAGTTAAAGAAAGACTTATTGAGAATGGCAGTAATCAACGGCTTCTCTACCGAAGTTGATTTTTATGAAAGGAAATTTGATTTAAAGTACGACAAGGCCTGGGAAAGTGAAGAAGGGAGCTTAGTGTTTTTTTGGCTAAACGGATTGGGTCCGGTAAAAAGTGAAGTAAGCTTAAATTTTGCTGGTTCAAAAAATCAAGGAGGCGTTTTTACTTTTGCTGATGAACAGAATGGATTTTCAGTACCGGTAGTAGCTTCTGATTATAATTCTAAAGGAAATTTAGGTGATGTGAAAGCAGTAAGAATGGCAATACCTAAATTTAAAAGTAGATACCCTATTTTTAATGAAGCAAATATTTTGCTAAATAGTCAAAAATACGAACTGCAAAAAGTAGAAGATATAAATGAAATCGCTATTGCTACATTGCAAGACAGAACCTTAAGAGAGTTGGCTTCTTCAGTCGGAAGATTGGCAGTAAAGCAAGCCACTGAGCTAGCTGTGAGAGAAAAAAATGAAGATTTAGGTGCCTTAGTTTCTGTTGTGAATGCAGCAACTGAAAAGGCGGATACCAGAAATTGGCAAACATTGCCTCATAGCATTTTCTACCAAAAAGTACCTTTAGATACAGGGCTAAACGAACTAAAGTTGATTCCAAAAGCACCAAAAGGCGAGAATGATACTTTAAATTTTAAAATTCAATCTGATGGTAAAGGAGTGCAATTTTTTAACTACCACAGTTTAGAAAGCGGTCCACCCATGGAAATTAATTGATAAACTTAGTAGCTTTCCTTTGTAACTTTGTTCTATGTTTCAACTATTAGAGCAAACAAATTTTCCGCCTAAAGTTAAACCACTAATGGTTTACGATGGAAAATGTGGCTTTTGCAAGTATTGGATTATCAAATGGAAGAAAATTAGTGGAGATGAGATTCATTATATTTCATACCAAAGGGCGGCTCATAAGTTTAAAGATATAGAAGAGGAACATTTTAAAGAAGCAGTTCGATTGATTGATTCCAGTGGTCGTATTTACAATGGACCGGATGCCGCTTTCAGAACTTTTTATATGAAAGGGAAAGTGCCTTTTTTGCATCTCTGGTATGGAAAGTACAAATGGTTTAGAAAGCTGACTAACATTTTATACCAATGGGTGGCAGACAATAGAAACTTACTGTTTAAGATAAGTGTACGCTTATTTGGTAAAAGTGCTCGAAATCCTCAGCCTTTTTGGGCGTACTATTTAATTGGCTCAATAGCCATTTTGCTTACTCTAATATGTGTTTACATAGCCAATAGCGCCACGCAATAATTGCTTGATCAAATTTTGATAAGTTATTTAAGTCGGCATGAATATAAGAGGGAAGTAATTTGCTGAGCTTAAATAGTATTTTGTAAAAGACTACCATTACTTTAAAAAGTTAAAACTAAGCCTGCTCCCAGGTTAAGTGCTTCAATTTCTTTTTTTACAGTAGACTCAGTACTAGTTGTACTTCCATTAACTTCTTCAATTTTGTTTGAAAACTCTTGCTCTGCCATCATACCTTCAGCATTTAGCCTCAAGCCAAGTTTTCCTACAAGTTTTATTCTAAAGTGCAAACCATAATTAATTCCAAAATTAAATTGCTCATCTTCTGTACTTCTGTAAACTTTAGTGTTGCCGTTTTCATCTGTTTGGACATTAATCAATGGTTTTGTACTATTCATAACACCACCAAGAAGCTTAAAATCAACAATAAAGTTTTCCGAGCCAAAACTAAGATAGGGACCAATCATTGCATAACCGTTAAACCATTCTTCTGAATTAACCTGAATTTGGCGATTAGAACTAAAATCTCTTTGAAACTGTTCGATAATGTCTCCATCGTCAATTTGATTCGTGAATGCACCCACATTTAATCCAATTCCAAATACCTTACTTAAATACACTCCTGCTTCAAAACTGTAATATAAACCTGTTTTTGCGTTGCCGGTAGCAACACTATCGAGTCTTCTGTAATCTTCCAAAGGAATATTTGTGCCGGCATTAACACTGATAAAGTGTGGCTTACTTAATTGGGCAACTGCTTTATTTGACATAAATAAAGTGGCTATTAAAAGTAAGTAAAATGTATTCTTTTTCATTTGGTAGGATTTAATACTAATATATAATTGTAATTGTTCCTTCCGTAGTTAACGGTCCTTTTAAGTTCTCATCAAACTGAGCAGATTTAGCTGCTGTTTTTGCTTTGGTATATAAATATTGATTAGAAGTGGTAGAACCTGGCATTCCGGGCTCAGCACTCTTGATGTTTCCATAACGGTCAATAGTAATTTTTACCACAACTGCTCCTTTGTCTTCTGTTCCAATGGATACCTTTGGTGGACGAACCATTTCTCGACCTTTGATTTGATATTTTACTGTAAAGCCATCAACTTGTAAAACTTTTTCTTCACCCTCTTTTACAAAAGCACCGTCGTAAGGGACATATTCTTTGAAAAAGATTGAACTGACTTCTTTCATTTGAATTTTCTCCTCTTCGCCATTTGTGGCTAAGGTCAATACATCGTGTTCTATGGAAATTACTACACCCTCAATTTTCTGATCATTAGTTAAAACAATAGTATGTTGAGCGCTTAAGTGAAAACTTAGTAGCGTTAAAGCAATTAGAGTTAAAAATGTTTTCATGCTAAAAATTTTGTTCAAAAGTAGCGCTATTCTTTAGGATTAAAGTCTCTTTTTATGAGCTTTTTCAACAGCCCATTATTAATTAAGAAAGATTAGAACAATAAAAGCGTTTATTTCGCGCTTGAAATATCCTACTTTTGCAGCATGTTGAAACAAAGCATATACATCATTTTAATTTTTTCTCTTCTTGGTAGCATTACTTCTTGCGATGATTATCAAAAAGTAGTAAAAAGCCCAAACCCTGAATATAAATACAAGAGGGCTGTTGAGTATTACGAGAATGAGGAGTATTATAAAGCTAACCCACTTTTTGAAGAGCTAATTCCGCTTTACAAAGGAACGGATAAAGGGCAAAAAATATATTACTATTGGTGTTATACAAATTATTATGAAGATTATTTGCCAACAGCAGCTTTTCACTTTAAAAAATTTGCTAAAACTTTTCCAAATAGTGAATATGCAGAAGATGCTTTGTTTATGTCGGCTTATTGTAACTTCTTACAATCGCCCAACCCTAATTTAGATCAAACACCAACTAGAATGGCCATTGATGAAATGCAGCTATTTGTTAATACATACCCAAACAGTCCGTTGGTAGATAGTGCAAATACATTGGTAGACAGGTTAGCCTTAAAATTAGAAGCAAAAGATTTTTTAAACAGCAAGCAATATTATACGATAAAAAGATATAAAGCGGCTGTAGTAGCTCTTAATAACTTTATGCAGAAGTATCCTGCTTCACAATATGAGGAAGAAGCAAAGATGCTTATCATTAAGTCATACTATGAGTTAGCTATAAATAGTATTGATGAAAAGAAAGAAGAACGCTTTGATAACGGTATTGAAGCATATTACGATTTTATTGATAATTTTGCAGACAGTAAAAAACTTAATGAAGCAGAAGCAATTTATGCCAAGCTCGTTAAAGCAAGAGAAGAATTCTTATTAAGTAAAAACGATTCAAATGAATTATAAAGAAATTGATGCTCCGGACTCTACGGTTACTAGAAACACAAATGAAATAGACTCTAAGACAAATAACTTGTACAAAGCGATTGTTGTTGCTAGCAAAAGAGCTAATCAAGTAGGGGTAAAAATGAAGGAGGAATTAAACTCAAAGTTAGCAGAGTTTGCTACAACTACTGATAACTTGGACGAAGTTTTTGAAAACCGTGAGCAAATTGAAATTTCTAAATTTTATGAAAGTTTGCCAAAGCCAACTTCTATTGCTTTGAGTGAATTAATGAGCGATGAAGTTTATTTCAGAGATCCAAAGCTTGAGGAGGAAGCCTAAAAATGCTTCAGGGCAAAAATGTGCTTTTGGGCGTTAGCGCCGGAATTGCTGCTTATAAAGCGGCGCACCTTTGCAGAGCATTAATTAAAAAAGGGGCGAACGTTAAAGTACTGATGACCCCCGATTCAGTAAATTTTATAACGCCTCTTACTTTATCTACCCTCTCTAAAAACCCTGTTGCCATTGAATATTTTGATGCCAAAACAGGGGAGTGGGAAAATCATGTGGAGTTGGCCAAGTGGGCCGACTTTTTTTTATTGGCTCCGGCCACGGCCAACACCATTGCCAAAATGGCCAATGGCATTTGCGATAATTTGCTTTTAGCTACCTACTTTTCATTGCCAAATCAAAATAGTGCTTATTTTGCACCGGCTATGGATTTGGATATGTATAAACATCCTGCAATTCAGCTGAATATTAAAAAACTAAAGGAGGTTGGTAATCATTTGATTCCTGCCGAAGAGGGAGAGTTAGCTAGTGGACTGAAAGGCGAAGGACGAATGGCTGAAGTTGAAAATATTGTATCCTTTATTGAAGGTAGAGATTTACCTTGGAAAAATATACATCTACTAATCACAGCGGGTCCTACTTATGAGGCGATAGATCCGGTTCGCTTTATTGGAAACCACAGCTCCGGGAAAATGGGCTATGCAATTGCAGAAACAGCAGTGGAAAGAGGAGCAAAGGTCACTTTGATTAGCGGGCCTACTTCATTGGAAGCTCCCAAAAATGTTAAATTGATTAAAATACAGTCAGCAGCTGAGATGTTTGATGCGGTTAAGGAACATTACCAAAAAGCAGATTGCTTGATTTTTTCAGCAGCTGTATCTGATTACAGTCCTAAGTCAAAAGCCAATCAAAAAATTAAAAAGAAATCAGATGCTCTGCAGATTGAATTAGCGCCCACTCAAGATATATTAAAGTTTGTTGGTGAGCATAAAAAAGAAAATCAATTTTTAGTGGGCTTTGCGCTGGAAACAGAGAATGAGGTGGAGAATGCGATAGGGAAACTTCAACGTAAAAACCTTGATTTAATTGTGTTAAATAGCTTACAAGATCAAGGAGCGGGTTTTGGGTACGATAGCAACAAGGTTACTATTATTGATGCCGACAATAATCAAGAAGAATTTGAGTTAAAGTCAAAAGCAGAAGTTGCACAAGACATTTTAAATGCTGTAGAAAGCCGATGGTAAAAAAACTGTTATCCTTTTCTTTTTTAATGTTGACTTTAGTTTCTCTAAATGCACAAGAGCTTAACTGTGTTGTCGAAGTGAATTCACGACAAGTAGAGGGCAGTGAACGCAAAATTTTCCAAGAATTGCAAAAGGCCGTATTTCAGTTTATTAATGGCAGAAAATGGACGAATGACGAATATGAAACTTTTGAAAGAATAGATTGTAGTATTTTAATTACTCTAGAACAGCGATTAGGGGCAAATCAGTTTTCCGGTAATATACAGGTGCAGGCCTCTCGACCGGTTTTTAACACCTCATACAGAACGCCAATTATGAACGTAAGAGATGAAGATTTTGTCATTACTTACAATCAATTTGAACCCTTAATTTTTACTGAAAACTCCTATAGTGGCGAACTAGTTTCAATTTTAGCCTATTACGCATACATGATTTTAGGTTATGATTATGATTCATTTTCTAAAGAAGGTGGAACTCCATTTTTTCAGCAAGCACAGCGAATTGTAAGTAATGCGCAAAGCTCTCCGGAACAAGGATGGAAAGCTTCGGAAGGAGAAAGAAACCGCTATTGGTTAGTAGAGAATCACTTGAGTGCTCGCTTTAAGCCTTTAAGAGCAACTTATTATGACTATCATAGAAAGGCTTTTGATATTATGGAGTCGGATGTAAAAAGAGGCAGAAGTGTAATTTTGAACAGCATGAAAGAATTGAAAAGAATTCACAATGTTGCGCCATCATCTTATAATCTCCAAACATTTTTTCTGGCGAAACAAGCGGAGATTGTAAATTTGTTTTCTGAAGCAGATTCCAGAGAAATTGAAGAACTAACTGAAACCCTCATTACGATAGATCCCGGAAATGCAGGGAAGTACGAAAAACTTAGAAAAAAGTAAAATTCGTTTTACCCATCCCTTTCTTTCAATTAATTTTACAGCATGCTGAAGCAACTATCTATTCAAAACTTTGCGCTGATTGATGAACTTAATATTCAGTTCAGTGAAGGACTTTCAGTAATCACCGGCGAGACAGGAGCGGGGAAGTCAATTTTGCTGGGTGCATTAAAGTTAATTTTAGGTGATAGAGCAGATCATAGCAGTCTAAAAAATCAGTCGGAGAAGTGCATTATTGAAGGTACTTTTTCAGTTGCTAATTATGATTTGAAAGCTTTATTTGCAGAAGTAGATTTAGACTATTGGGAAGAAACAATTATTCGAAGAGAAATATCACCACAAGGGAAAAGTAGGAGTTTTATAAATGATACGCCAACTACGCTGGAAGTTCTAAAAAAGCTTGGAGAAAAGTTGATTGATATCCACTCTCAGCATCAATCATTGCAAATAAATGATGCGGATTTTCAATTGAATGTTATTGATGCTTTAGCTTCAAATGATAATTTAAAAAGAACTTATGACTTGCAGTTTGATAAATATTTAGAGCTTAGGAATCAACTCAAGGAGGTTGAACATCAAGCTGCAGAAGCTCAAAAAGAGGAGGATTATTTGCGTTTTCAGTTTGAAGAGCTGGAAGCTTTAAACTTACAAGCCGGAGAATCAGAAGAACTGGAAAAGGAGCAGGAGTTTTTAGCAAATAGTGAGGAGATTTTACGCAACTTTTCTCAAATTGATGGTTTACTAAGTCAAGGTGATGAAAATGCGCTTGAAATACTCAAGCAAGTAAAAGTGCTGATGAATCAAAGTAGTCGCTTTTTTAGTGATATGAAAGACTTAAATCAGCGTTTCCAGTCGACTTTGATTGAATTAGAAGATATTGCTCAAGAAATTTCTAACAAAGCAGAAAGTTTAGAGTTTGACCCTAACCGTCAGCAGTTGGTAGAAGAGCGCTTAGGTGAAATTCATCGACTTCAAAAGAAGCATTTGTTAGAGGATGCAGAAAAATTAATTGACCTAAAAACCGACTTGGATCATAAGTTACTTTCTATTTCTGATTATGAAGTGCAAATTGAAAAGTTAAGAAAGGAGTTTGATGAAGCTAAAAGTGTTTTAGACCAAACTGCTGACAAACTGTCTAAGAGCAGATTAAATGTTATAGATAAGATTTGTAAACAAGTAGAAAATAGTTTAAAAAAGTTGGGAATTCCGCATGCACAGTTTAATATTGAACATCAGTTGCTTAATGAAGTACAAGCAAATGGAATAGATTCATTTGACTTCCTTTTTTCAGCGAATAAAGGAATGCCTCCACAGAAAGTAGCTAAAACCGCTTCTGGTGGAGAAATTTCAAGACTTGTCTTGTCGGTTAAGGCACTTCTTGCAGAGCATCAACAACTTCCCACCATTTTGTTCGATGAAATTGACACCGGAGTTTCAGGTGAAATTGCCGATCAAATGGGGAATTTACTGAGTGAGATTTCAGCTAAACGGCAAGTGATTTCCATTACTCACTTACCTCAAATCGCCGCTAAGGGGCAATCGCATTATTTTGTTTACAAAAGCAATGATGAGGAGCGCACAAAAACTCAAATGCGAGAATTATCTAAGGAAGAGCGCTTGAGTGAAATTGCTAAGATGTTAAGCGGTAAAAATTTAACAGAGGCAGCAGTAAATAATGCCAAAGAACTATTAGGAAGCAATTTTATGAATTAAAAAATCTGTTGTAAGAATCGACTTCCACAATAAGGAAGAAATTATATCTTTGTTTACTTAATAAATGAATTGAAAAATCATGTCAAACAATCTACTGAAAGGAAAAAGAGGAATTATTTTCGGAGCGTTAAACGAACAGTCAATCGCTTGGAAAGTAGCTGAGCAAGCAAAAGCACAAGGTGCAACATTTACACTTACAAATGCTCCCATAGCTATGCGTATGGGAGAAATAAACAAATTGGCAGAGGCTTGTGATGCAGAAGTTATTCCCGCTGATGCTACGTCGGTAGAGGATTTAGAGCATTTAATCACAAAATCAATGGAAGTGCTTGACGGTAAAATTGACTTTGTATTGCACTCAATTGGTATGTCACCCAACGTTAGAAAAGGTAAGTCTTATGACGATACTAACTACGATTGGTACCACAAAACCATGGATGTTTCTGCCATGTCGCTTCACAAAGTTTTACAAACTGCAAAAAAGTTAGATGCAATTAATGAATGGGGCTCTGTGCTTGCATTAACATACATTGCTGCGCAAAGAGTTTTCCCGGATTACAATGATATGGCTGATGCTAAATCTTTATTAGAATCAATTACAAGAAGTTTTGGTTATCACTATGGAGTTGAGAAGAAAGTAAGAATAAACACGATTTCTCAATCCCCTACAGTTACCACAGCAGGTAGTGGGGTAAAAGGTTTCGACGCTTTTATTAAGTATTCCGATGAGATTTCACCATTGGGCAATGCTAGTGCAGAAGATTGTGCTAATTATTGCATAACTTTATTTAGTGACTTAACGAAATACGTTACCATGCAAAACCTTTTCCACGATGGTGGGTTCTCCAATACAGGAGTCAGCCGCAAGGTAATGGATCGCTTTATGTAATGAAAATATAAATGAAAGAAAGCCCGCATTTTATGTGGGCTTTTTTTTGCTTACTCCTTAAACAAAATGAGTTCCTTAGTGTATCTTACATTGTTGACCTTAAGGAGCCATGGCTGTCGGTTTTTATGATAATTTCGGTTGTGGCATTGTGAAATAAGCCGTATTTTGAAAAATAACTAGATAACTAATGTTTCCTATTGTCTTCTTCTGAAAGCAACTCTTTCATTTCAATATCCAGTCCTTCGCAAATCTCCAATAAGTAAATATAAGAAGGGTTTACTCTTCCGGCTTCCAGACGTTGAATAGATTGTTGGTCTTTGTATACAAAAGAAGCCAGCTCAAACTGGGTAAAACCTTTTTTTCTACGAATGGCGCGAACCCTGTCGCCAAGCTTTTTAAGTGCTATGTCTTTATCTTTTTTCAAACATAGCCAAGGTGATTATTTTGGAAAATATAAATACAACGAATTTGTTGTATTTTGGTTTTTTTTATATATTTGACTTCTCAAAGTTTTAAAAATGAAAAGGGAACTTTTTCTTTAACCTATAATATAGAGAAGAAATTTCTTAAAGCTTAATTACGAATCAAATCATTCTATTATGGAAAAAATGAAAATAGCAAAGAATTGTTATCCAAGAGGGCGATAAACAAAAAGGTGGGGGATAGCTTAAATGGAGCGCTCAATCCTGTTCAAACGAAAAGAGTTCATCATAACTGCATTTTAAACTTTTTACAATTAAATAGAGGGTATAGGAAGTACAAGTTGTTTTTCCATTCTCTATCAGTTCAATATGCTGACGATCTTTTCCGCAACGAAGAGCAAGCTCAGTTTGGGTAATGTTGGCTTTATGGCGACACTCTTTAATACGCTTACCCAACTGTTTTGTAAATTCTTTTTTATCCACTGCACAAAAGCCTTTGTGCGCTAATTTTAGACTAAGCTAGCTAGAATTTGTCATAATAAATTATGCAGTGCAAGATATTTTTATATATTTGTCGCATCTTCTTGTTTGTGCGATGGATAGACTTTAACAAGAAAAACAATTAATTTTTTATTCATTAAATATTTAAAATCATGAAAACTAACAAGTTTACTACGCAAAAACTTTTTTGTACACTATTGTTCAATCTTTTAGTAATGGGTGCATTTGCCCAATTTACGCCCAATGCAGCGGGAGCGCCGGATGAACCAATTCCGGAACCGGAAGTAGAGGGGACTAGTTGTGAAACGGCCTATCAGTTAAACCTTGATGAAGATAATTTTTATACAGCAGAGGAGGAACAAGAAAAAATATTCATAGAGTTTATTGCGACAACTGATAGCATAGGAATATTGTTTGATGAAGTTGAAAACTCAGAGTTTAAGCAAGCAAAGATATATCAATTAAATAATTGTGAAAGTCTAATCTTACATTATAGCAAACTTTTTAATGAAGTCAATGGGTATAGTCATATCAATTTAACAAGTTTAACTCCTGATCAAGTATACTTGATTGAACTAGAAAGAAATGATGATGCAGTTAATAGCAGCATTGAGTTTAATGTAAATACAATTGAAGCAGCAAGTCCATTTTGTCCTAATTTTAGTTCTGAATGTGGAGAGAAAGTGAAGAATGGAGGATTCGAATATGTTGACTTAGGTTTGGTTCAGTTTAATAGTAATGGTAAGGCTGAAGATGGTTTTTTCTTTGGAGGGGTATGTAAATGGGAGTCTTTTGGTTCAGCTGATATGTTTAATAAAAGTGGAGAGAAGTTTGCTTATATGGTATGTGATACAACAGGATACTCAGAAACAATTGGAAGCTATGTAAGTTTAGATCCCGGAGGTTATATTTTTTCGATTGATCTAGCATCAAGCCATGCAGTATGGCAAAATATTCCTAAAGAACTTAGATTAGTATTGTATGATACAACAAATAACACAGATACAATAATAGCTGTAATAGACAGTAGTCAAATACAGAGAAGGTTAAGTAGTACCGATGTTAATTTTCCAACTCGGACAGCTTGCTTTCAAATTGATAAAAAATATGATGCAATCGGTATTTATCCTGCAATAAGTCCTTTTAGTAATAGTTATGCAAGCATTTTTATTGATAACGTAAGTATAAAAGATGCAGGTGCTGATGAAGATATTGAAGTTACAGATATATGTAGCTATCCTTTAATTGATTTAGGTCCTGATTCTAATTGTTTTATTTCTGGGGCTGATTATTTATGGTCGCCTTATAGCTCAAATGTTTTAGGTGGTGTATTTAGTCCAAATATTAGTGTTTATCCATTTGAAACGGAAACATACACTTTAACTATTAGTAACTTACCCGGCACTAACTGTATACTCACTGATGAAGTAACGATTAAATTACCATACGACCATTATTTGTACAATGCAGATGCCTTAGATTTATTTACAAAAGTGGGAGATAGTTCAGCCTCTATCAGTAACAGAATCTTTAGAATAGAGGGTACTCTAACACTTGATACCTCTGTGCAGTTTACCAATTGTAGTTTTTACATGGGAGAAGATGCTAAAATTGTAATAAACAATAATGCCTCAGTTGTTTTCTTGAATAGTAAAGACATTATGAAAGAGGAGTTTTTTACATCCTGTAGTCCGGATAAGTACTGGGATGGTATATACCAAACAGGCGGTAGCGGTTTTCATATTTTAGGAAGAGATGGTGTTAGCGGTGTTATACAGGATACTATTTATTGGAGAATAAGTAATTCAAAGAATGGAATTAACTTGGTAGATGCTGAAGAGGTTTATATGGTGGGTACCCACTTTGAGAACAACGGAAAGGCTTTAGCTGTGGAAAATACTAATTCCAACACTACCAATGCTATAATTCAAAATCTAAAAGTAGAATGTACTCAAGCTTTAAACTACGGTAGCGGTGATTTTTACCCACAAACCGCTATAGAACTTAAAAATATCAGAACGAGTTACAGGTTTGACAATTTTGGAAATACTTTTGAGGTAAAACACAGTGAAATAAACAGCAGCGGCGGAAACATGCAACTTTTAAATTCGGAAGCAACTATAGGGAATGTAGACTTTAACGGATTTAATAATTATTACCAATTCCCCGGTGAACCGGATAAAAGCGATAAAGCCATAGTAGCTTATGGAGGGGATGCTAATGCTAAGTTAAAAATAAGCTACTCCTCTTTTGTTGGAAATAGAGAAAGTATACGTATACAGGATCAGTACTCCGTAGAAGTAAGCAATAATTATGTTAACTCCGCAGGTATTCCCGATGCTTCTTTTTTACGGGCAACAGATGTGAGTAATTTAAGTACAATTCAAGGATCTAATCTAAACCTGATAAGCAATAACACCATTTTAAATGTGAAGAAAGGGGTGGAGCTTTATAGTTCCACTTACTTCCGAATAAGTAACAATTACTTCGACATGGAAGTGCAGCCCGACAGTAATTACTATACCAAAAATAACAATGAAGAAAGTGTTGCCATCTATGCTAATGATTATATGACAAGTCAGAACCCTAAGTATCCGCCGGATGATTACCTCACTGTTGAGGGCAACACGATAAAGCACAGCAAAGTAGGGATTCATCATGAATTTGTTTGGTCATCCATAACTAACAACGTGATAAAAGACCTTAACAACCGTTTTACTCCACCTCAGACTTGCTTTCCAATTCAGAATCCATGTCCCATAACTCCTTCATATGGCATTAGGGCAATGAACGATTATGTGATTGTAAATAATAATTTAATTGAAAATGACTTGAGTCAATATAGCGGTACAATGCCTAACAGTCAAGAAAAAATGATTGGCATATCAATGGAAAATGTACATACTCCTTTGTTAACGCCAAACTCTTTTCCACATTATTCTCATTTTTATTGTAATGCAACAGAGAGTACTGGTATAGGCATTCGTATAGCAGGATTTAATGACTTACTTGATATAAGAAGAAATAGGATGCAGGACAATAAAATTGGACTTGCTCTGGATAATGAGGCTTATATCATGGATGTTGGTACTGACATTTACGGATTTGGTGTAAATGATGCTGCCAACGAATGGGTTGGATTCTCCTTGAATAATCCTCATACTTTTAACTTTTCCAATGATAATCCAAATAACCCACCGAAGTATTATTATAAAGGAACAGGTCCTCAAATTGGACCTTTTGATGCTAGTGCAGGATATAAATCAATTAAAGATACTCTTACTTCAAATGATAATATTATCTCTTGTACTGCTCCTTTAATGGTCGACAATAGTTCGGATAAAAAAGAAGCCACTACCGCTTACAACAAAAGCGGTAAAAAGCCGCGATGGATGCAAAAAAAGAATGCCAGCGACAGTGCGTTTTATTTACGTCAACAATTGCAGTTTTATCATTTGAGCAAAGATTCTGCTTTGTACAACAGTCAACAGTTTAGCAATTTCAGAGATAGCATGAAAAACACCGCTTTAGGCAGAGCATTGGGCAAAAACAGCCAAGCCATGAGAAGCTTGAGTGCCCAGAGCAATTTTGACCAAAATGTAAGCACGGTTGAACCGCTTTTAGACAAGCATTTTTCGGATTCTATTTTAAGTTCAAGCGAATTGGATCAATTGCGGCAGATCGCCGTGCTTTGTCCATATACCGATGGCATTGCAGTCTACCAAGCAAGAAGGGTGTTGCATGAATACGGAGAGCGTTTATATGTGAATAAGTGTGAAATTTCTCAATTGCCGAATAATCAAAAATTCATTCGAATAAAGGCAGAAGAAAAACAAGATAGAGTGCCTTTTGCTATCTATCCTAATCCAGCTGATGAGCAAATCAATATTAGTTATAGTGTAGAGAAAGATGAAGAAATCGTCTTAGAAATTTATGATGTTTTGGGTAAAAGGATTATGACAAAGTCTTTAAATAGTGGACATTTACATCAAATAAATACGAGCCAATTGCAACATGGCGTGTACATTTACCGTCTGTTTAAAAGCAAAGAACAAATTAACAACGGTAAACTTGTAATTGAATAAGGATGAGAAAAACATTGATCTTAATTTTTTTAATCAAATTCTGTGTGTATGCCAACACACAGAATTTGATTCCTAATTATAGCTTTGAAGATACGGCTACTAGAGTTACCCCTTTGTTTCTACCAGACAAATGGGGTGCTCCTACTAATGAAGGGTACAACTATTACACTCCCTTACAAAATCAATCCGACCCTGATTGGGGTACACCAACGAACCTTGCCGGTTACCAACAAGCTAAAACAGGTAGTGCTTATGTAGGAATTAATTTGTATAACTTATGGTCCTTTCAACGAAACCCCAGACGGGAGTATCTGCAGGTAAAATTAAAACGGACATTGGAATTTGATAACACTTATTGTTTTCAACTATATATTAGTATGGCAGATACATTTAAATATGCTTCTAAAAACATGTTAGGTGTTTACTTTTCATCCAATGTAGTATCTGGCAATCATACGGAGCACTTACCTTATACCCCTCAATTAATTGTGTCTCCTAATACTTATATTACGGATAAAGTAAATTGGGTCAAGATTGATCTGAAGTATAAAGCTATGGGAGGAGAGGAGTATATTACCATCGGTAATTTCAATGATACAAACTATATTGATACTTCCTTTATCCCTACAAATGGGAATCAATTTTGGCAGGCAGCAAGCTATTACTATATTGATGATATATGGCTCAGCCATTGTGATAGCCTTCCGGATAGTTTAAGTGGTATTCAAGAATACCACTTAAAACAGGCTTTATCGGTTTATCCCAATCCTTTTGTCAATAATATAGTCGTAGAAAGCAAACAACATCAAAAGCTGGATTTTATGCTGTATAACAGCTTGGGGCAGAACGTCAAACTGCAAGTACAAAAGCAAGGTAAAAAGTATAAACTTTCCACGCCACAATTACCCAAAGGGCTGTATTGGTTAAGGGTTAGTGATGGGAAGCAAGAAGAGGTTTTTAAGTTGATAAAGGATTAATCAAAGCGAAGCTTTGAAAATGTATTGTCAGACCTGCCAGGTTTTCAAAACATGGCAAATGTAATTAGTTGTTTTTTAGGCCAGTATGTTGGATGGTGGCGTTGGTTATTGCTAAAATTAACAATTAAGTCAAACCATAAAAACACAAATACAATGGAAAAGATTATTCGAATGCTAACGCTAATCTTTATTTTACTTTCAACAACGGTTCAGGCGCAGTGGGAAACATTTGAGTACTATCCTAGAATTGAGGCACTAACTTTTCCAACAACAGATTTTGGGATGGCTGTTTCTAAAGGGTATTTTAACCAAAATGACTCTACATTTTCGGCTGACTCATCGGCTATTGTTACCCTAACCGATAGCGGAAGCACATGGAACTATTCACTTGTATTACCTTCAATTTTATTCACAGATATTCAACATAATGCTCTGTATACTTTTTATGCAGTTGGGTTAAATGCAACGAATGATATCGGGGTTTTTGCTAGTACAAGCGATGCCGGGAACAATTGGGATACTACTCTACTCAATGCAGCTTTGTTTGGACTTTCTTTTCCATCCGATTCAGTGGGGTACCTTTTAACTAATGATACTTTTCTTTATAAAACCATAGACTCCGGGAAAACATGGGCACAATTGCCACACAATATGATTGATTCGGCTATGCCACCAACTAATTCCTTTTTTATACATCAGAAAATACACTTTATTGATGACACAACCGGCTTTGTCATTTTAAACGAAAAGTTTTTTAAAACCATTGACGGTGGCCTTAGTTGGTCATTAACTAACCCAATACAATTAACCTCTGTAGTAGATTTTGCGTTTATAAAGAATGATTCGATCGGGTATTTGGTTAGTGAAGATTTTTATTCGATAAAGATTCATAAGAGTACTGATATGGGAGATAATTGGACTGTAATTGATAGTCTAACTAGTGCAATGAGAGCTCATACTATATCTTTTCCGCATAGAGATACCGGTTATATCGGCGGTTTTTATATGGTATACAAGACAGTAGACGGGGGGAATAGTTGGCAGAAACAGTTCTCTTCATCGCCCTGGAGTTCTTTTTATGATTGGGTAGCAGACATTTATTGTGTGAGCCCACAAGAGTGCTTTGCAGGAGGAATGGGGTGGTTTTCGAGAACCTTTAACGGAGGCGATACGGTCTTAACAAATATTGGAGAATTAAACCAATTGAGAAAGAAACTATCGGTTTATCCCAGTCCAACAAGTGGAATGGTAAATCTTAAAACTACCGAAAAACTTCAAAGCATTGAAGTTTACAACCTCCAAGGACAAAAAGTGCAGGAAATAAAACCTCAAAAAAGAAGTTGGGAGTTGCCTGAAGAAAGTGGTTTGTATTTAATCCGCTTGCAGGATGAGGAAGGAAAGGTTTATACGGAGAAAGTAATTAAAGAGTAATTAATCAAAGCGAAGCTTTGAAAAGAGTCCTTTGAGATAAAGTGTTTTTGGAGCCGAAATGATTACTTAATAAGACCGGAAAGTTGAAAGCTTGACTTGAAAATCATTCGGCCGCATTTAGTAATCATGAGGCGGAAAAACACTTTAGATCAGGACTGAGCTTTCCTGCTTGCCGGCAGGCAGGTTCGTTCTTTTTGCTCAACAAAAAGGACAATAAAAACAGCATGAAAAACACCGCTTTAGGCAGGGCATTGGGCAAAAATAGTCGAACAATTAGAAGTTTGAGTGCTCAAAACAATTTTGACCAAAATGTAAGCACGGTTGAACCGCTTTTAGACAAGCATTTTTCGGATTCTGTTTTAAGTTCAAGCGAATTAAATCAATTGAAACAAATCGCCGTGCTTTGTCCTTATACCGATGGTATTGCCGTATATCAAGCAAGAAGAGTTTTTTTGATAGGTAAAGTGGCAGAAAAAGCAGTATTTATAGTAAATGATCAGTCTACTTATCCCCAAACTCTTTTTCTACAGCTGCTAAAGCTTTTTCAATACTTTGTTTAGACTCTTCTTGTAGCTTGTTTTGTAGGGCAACCATTTTTATGGCAGAAATGGCTGCTTCTTCCCCTTTGTTTCCATGTTTTCCTCCGCTTCGGTCAATGCTTTGCTGAAGCGTATTGTCGGTTAAAACACCAAAAATAACCGCTTGATTGTATTTTAATGAAACGTCTTTAATTCCTTGAGAAACACCCTGGCAAACAAAATCGAAGTGCTTGGTTTCACCTTGGATAACGCAACCCAGGCAAATCACGGCATCTACAGAAAGGTATTCTAACATAAATTGAGCTCCTGTAGGTAACTCAAAACTACCGGGAACGTGTTTTACATGAAGGTTTTCCTCTTTTAATCCATATTTTAAAAGGATGCTTTTAGCTCCTTTAAGTAAGTTAGAGGTAATTTGTTCGTTCCACTCAGAAACAACAATCCCAATGCGCATTGATGAAGCATTGGGAATTTGTTTTGGATCGTGTTCAGAAAGATTCTTATTGGCTGTAGCCATATTTTTTAATTTACATAAGACTCTGCTCGCGCAATGTATTTTTCAATATCAGCTGCCTCTGCAGAAGTGCGGAAATCTGATTTTATCTTACTGTAAGTGTCTACTGCTTCATCATAATCGCCTAACAACTCATAGGTTTGTCCGGCTTTTAAAAGATACATAGGAGTTGAAAAATCGTTTTTTACAACTGTTGCGGCTTTCTCATAGTTGCTTACAGCTTTGTTGTAATCTCCTAGTTCCATGTAGGCGTCGCCCATAGCGCCATATTTAATACTTTCCACAATTGTTTCATCACCTTCAAAGTCCTCTAAAGCATCAATTGCTGCCTCAAATTGTCCGGTTTTTAAGAAAGCAATGCCCAAATAGTAATGAGCTAAGTTTCCAGCTTTAGTTCCACTGTATTGATCGGCAATTTCCAAAAAGCCCAAGTTTTGAGCATCTCCATGAATCGCTAGGTTCATAGAGTCTTTGGCAAAGTACTTTTCAGCCATGAACATTTGTTCTTGGGCTTCATCTTGCATTGGAGCAAGGTAAAAACTATTATAAGCAAAATATCCACCAATGATAACGGCAATTACTGCCACTACTGTTGAAAGGGTATTTTTGTTCTCATTTATAAAAGTTTCCGTTTTGCTGTAAACTTCCTGTACATCAACAATTACTTCTTCTGATTGGTCTTTCTTATTCGCCATTTTACTGCATTTGAAAGCGGCAAAAATAAGTTTTTTTTCAAGTGATTAAAACTTTAGCGCAACAATAATACATCCTAGCTAATTTTCTTTTTATTTAAAGTAATAAACTTTAGATTTATAGCTTGATGAGATAAAGGGGCAGGAAAACAATAAGTGTTTAATTATCAGTTTAAATTTTCAGTAGCGGTTTGCTTTACGGCTTCTCCCAAACAAATCGATAAGGCAAGAGAGCATCTTCTTCGGCATAATCGATACCAATGCGAGGACTTATTTTTATTTGGGCATTTGAAGGTGAATATTCGCTTTCCTCAATCCAAATTTCATTACCACATAAATCAATCCGGTCATCTTTAGTGCTTATGCCTAGACCCTGCGAAAGTTTGCCCGGACCGATCAACAGTTGCTTTGAGAGTCTCTGCTGATTTCTCCGCTTTAAAATGTGTTCCAAGCCTTCTTCGGCATAAGCACCTCGAATTAAAACAGCATGAGGAATGTCAACTGCATTCGTAACTACATTAAATAAATGATGAATTCCATAGCATAAGTATACGTAAGCAATTCCACCTGATTGATACATACTTTCAGTCCGCTTAGTTCTTCGGTTGCCGTAAGCATGAGACGCTTTGTCCTTTATTCCGGCATAAGCTTCTGTTTCGCAGATCAGGGCAGAAGTATAAATCCCGTTTTTATAAGTGCACAAGCGTTTGCCTAAGAGGTTTTTACTCAAATCAACTACATCTTCATTTAAATAAAAATCTTTAGCTAGTTTCATCATTAAACAAAAATAAAAAAGCCTGCTAAATTCATCAGCAGGCTTCTTCACTTATAAAAAGGAATCAATTAAAATCTTTCTAATTCAGAAAAAAAGAAGTTTCCTTCAATAGCTGCATTTTCATCGCTATCAGAACCGTGAATAGCATTTGCAGAAATAGACTCAGCGTAAAGTTTGCGAATGGTTCCTTCTGCAGCTTCTGCAGGATTTGTAGCACCAATTAAAGTTCTGAAGTCAGCTACTGCATTGTCTTTTTCAAGAATTGCAGCTACAATTGGTCCGCTAGACATGTACTCAACTAACTCTCCGTAAAACGGACGTTCTTTGTGAACTTCGTAAAACTTGCCTGCATTTTCAGCGCTTAAGCGAGTGTATTTCATGGCAACGATTTTAAATCCTGCTGCATTAATTTTTTCTAATATTGCTCCAATGTAGTTTTTTTCAACTGCATCGGGCTTAATCATTGTAAATGTTCTGTTAGTAGCCATTATATCTATTGTTTATTCAATTTTTTTGCGCTGCAAAAGTAGTGATAAGTCAATGATTCAAATTGTTTTTTTGAAATTATTTTAGCTTGCTGATTTTAAGAAACAAGCTATTATTTTGTCTTAATTTTGAAGTATGGAATCAAAGAAAACTTTAGTGTTGGGAGCTACAACTAATCCCAATCGATATGCATATATGGCTGTTAACCGATTGTTGGAGAATAATTACAAAGTAGTACCGGTTGGGATTAAAAAAGGAGAGGTAGGCGGAATTAAAATTGAAAACGACCTGGAGAAAATCCATGAGGGAATCCATACCATTACGTTATATTTAGGCCCCAAAAATCAACTAGATTATTACGATTACATTTTAAATACAAAACCTAAAAGAGTCATTTTTAATCCGGGAACATTCAATGTTGAGTTGGTTGAATTGCTAAAGAAAAACGGAATAGAAACAGTCGATGCTTGTACTTTAGTAATGCTTTCTGCGGGAACTTACTAATTGAGGTGAAACTTTTGCTGTAACAATTCTTCCTGCTCTTTTAGTCGATCCATTAAATTGATTTGATTGATTAAAAAGCAATTCGCATCAGCTTCACTTTTTTGTTGAATTAATAGATTTTTACTTTCAGCATCTAATTCAAGTCGGTTGGCAATGTAAAACAAATCTATAGTTGCTGATCGAGCAATTTGCTTGTCCATTTTATTTAAATAGTGACAAAATTTACTATGCAAATTATCCGAAATTTTCCACTTAGCATCAACAACATCTGCTTTAACTGCTGAATACAATTTTTTTGGAAACCTTTCGATAAATTCATTTACTCTTATTATAGAAGAGCCTTTAACGATCACATCTACTGTTTCATCAGGATATTCATTGATTACTTTATCGATATAAACTAAAGTGCCAAAATTGGATCTTCCTCTACGATCTTTATGAACGATGGCAAACTCACTCCCATCTTTAAAGTCTTTAAAAAGTTGCTTGTATCTAGGTTCAAAAAGGTGAAGTGCTACTGACTCACCCGGCAAAACAACTATCCCTAATGGAAAAACTGCGTACATCAAAACTCTCCTGCTTGTTTTTATAACTAAACCTTAAAGTAGAAAAAATGTTCAATTAATTTTTAGAAAAAAATAGGAATCTTAATGTGTTGCTAAACCTTTCTTATAGTTAATTTTGCGCTCATGAATAAGGAGAGAGAAAGACAGCTGAAGCTCAAGAAGAAGCGGAAGTTGAAGAAGAAGGTAAATACGTATCATCATTTGTACAAGCGTAAAGGGGTGTATCCCTTTTTAGTGAAAAACTCAATTAAACTTGTTATTTTTATTGCACTTATCGTTATTGGCTTGCTGATTTTGCAAGATCAAATGCCCGATTTAGAGTATACTTTCCAACTTTTTACCAGCAAGTTTAAACCGATTACTATTCTTGCAGTTTTTTTCCTTTCAGAGACATTCCTAGGGTTAATTCCACCCGATTTCTTCTTGGTTTGGGCAAAGCAATTTAGTTCGCCCTATTCTATGATCGCATTGTTAGCTGTTTTGTCTTATACCGGTGGTGTTGTATCTTATTTTATAGGAGTATTTATAGGCAACATACCCAAAGTGCATAGCTGGATGCAGAAGAGGTTTTTGGAGCATATCGATAAAATTAAAAAGTGGGGGGGAGTATTAATTGTTTTCTCTGCACTTTTTCCATTGCCTTATTCTCCGGTTTGTATGGCAGCAGGAATGGTTCGTTTTCCATTTGCTACTTTATTATTACTAGGACTTTTTCGCTTTGCGCGAATTTTTGGCTATGCTTTTATCTTGTTTAAGGTTACTTGATTTAAAACTTAAAAAGTCGCTTTAACAGCTTCCAGTCTGAACGATTGGGGATAAATTCAATGGCTTTGTTTTTTCTGTTTTTAAGCATTAAAATCAATAGAAATAAAAACATAGTTGAATATGAAAAAGCCGTTGTTAATGCTGCTCCAATTGCTCCGTAGGTAGGGATTAATGTAAAACAACCGATTAAAGTCACAATCAGCCCAATGAATGCAGAAAGACTATTCTTTTTTTGTTGCCCTGTGCCTGAAAAGTAGTGAGATAAAACAATTTCTGCCGAAAGTGCAACGATTCCAAAACTCATTGCCCAAAGAATTGGTTTAACATTAGTGAAGTCGTCGCCCAGTAAGAAAGTGTAAAATTGAGAGGGGATAGCTAGTAAAATAGCAGTTCCTATAAGTGTTGCCAAAAAAGAGAGCTTCATAAACAAAATGGTTACTCTTCGGGCATAAATATCTTTCCTTTTTCTGCTAATTCGAGCATATTGAACTGTTGCAATGCTTCTACCCGGCATTAAAAGTGCTTCTGAAAATTGTACCCCTGCAGTATAGGTTCCCAAAGCTGCTCTTCCTGAAAAAGCATCGAGGAAAAAGTAACTGATCCTGTAGTTGAGTAATTGAAAAGTGTTGGCTGCTTGTGCGTAAAAACCATATTTAAAACTTTGCTTAAAGTCTCTTGCTAATGATTTAGGGTCAATTTTGGGAAGTGCTGAAATGCTAAATGCTAAAGCTAGAATCCAACTTATTCCATAGGAAATGTAAAGACTGTAAATAAATGCTAGAACAGTATTTAATTCAAATAAGTAGTAAAAGCTTAGAAGCGATATGAATGTGATTATTGTTTGTAAACTAGAAATTAAATTGCTGAGTTTAATTTTTTCTTCACCTAATAAAAGATATTGATGAATACTCATTGAAGCTTGCAAAAATGCAAGAGCGTAGAGGTGAATTGCAAGGTGCTCATCAATAATGCTGTAAAGCTGATTAACTCCCCAAAAAACAAGTATGCTAATCATTGACCATAGATAGGCATTAAACGTTAAATTGCTTTTATTTGATCTACTGCTAAAATAAATGATGCTTCCGCAAATTAAATTGCTCAATAAAATAACCAAGGTAATGTTGAGTACAAACAAACCGACGGTTCCCAAACCTTCAGCACCTAAAAAGTTGGCGTTTAGCAATACTATTGCAAAGCTGATTGCTGCTATTAAAATTTTGCTACCAAAAGTGTGTATGACATTACTTATCATTTAATGCCGCTTTGTAAAGTGATACAAACTGCTGACCAATAACTTCTTCACTGAAGTTCTCAAGGGCAGAGTTTCTAATATTCTTGCTATTGTATCGGTTATAATTGTCCATCATTTGTAGAATTGCTTCTTCAAAAGCAGCCTGATTTAAACGTGGAAATACGATTCCAAGCTCATCTTCCATAAAAGCCAAAATTCCCGGAATATCAGGCACAACTACAGGTATACCACAGGCTTGAGCTTCGTTAATAACGCAAGGTTGATTTTCAAACTCACTATATAAGAAGAGAAAGTCAGACTTTGCCATGATTTGCGCAATTTCTGCTCTACTTCTCGTTCCTTTTAGCTTAACTATATCTCCCAGTTTGTGTTGGAAAATTAATTCTTTGCAGGCAGCCTCGTCTTTTCCTTCTCCGTAAATACTTAAGATGAAATCTTTTCTTCGCTGACTTATTTTTGCAAAAACATTGATGATGTCTAATATTCTTTTGGGACTCTGCAACAAATTACCAACAAACAAAATCTGAATTTTTGAAGTGGGTAGCCGGTCAATTGGCTGAAAAAGCTCGCAATCGACAACATTAGGTACAATTTTATAATTGTTTTGCAAATCATGATTAATCATAGAGTCACGTAGGTAAGGACTCACACAACTGACAAATGAGGCTGATTTAACTGCTTTTTTAGTAATCCACTTCTTTAACTTACCCTTATACTGATTACTTTCAGGCAAATAACCTGACCAATGCTCTGTAATGCCCAATGGAATTTTAAGTTGATTTTTTAGCCATAGAGCAAAAATGGCTGTGCGGCTTAAAACGTGAATGTGTAGCAAATCAAATTTACTTACTTTCTTGTTTTTTATATAATTGTAGGCAAGTTGTTGAGCTTTTATATAGCGAAAGGCAGTTAGTAATTTATTAATCCATCCAATACTGCACTTTGGTTTCTTAAAATAACATCTCACTTCATTGAGTACGCCATTATTTTTTTGCTCTATTTCATAAGTTTTACTTGCCTTTTCATCTGAGTGAACAAATAGTACTGTTACATTCGCATATTTAGAAATGGCATGCGCATGATTCTCAACAAAATTTCCATCAAAGGGGTCAATTCTGTTGGGGTACCATTTTGGTAAAAAGAGTAGATGTAGTTTTGGCTCTGACAATTCTTTTAATTCAGCAAATGTCGAATTTAGAGAAATTATTTCATTTCCATAAGCTGTCTAAAACGACGATATACAGAAATTAGTGCAGCAGCGACAAAAACTTTAATGAGTGCTCCGGCCAAAAAAGGAAAAACGCCTTTTTGAAAGGCAGTTGCAGGATCTGTAAAACGCAGTAAACCAACAAATCCAAACAACAAGATAAGCAGCGAAGCTCCTAAAAATTGAATAAAAGTTGGACCAAAGCGGTTTTTTTGCTTTTTACTTAAGATGTGAATAAAGTATGCAGCAGCTAAAAAGCCGATAAAATAACCAAGTGAGTTGCCAGTGAATACAGCCCAACCGCTATTAAAGTCGGCAAAAACAGGCAAACCAAGAACGCCCAATAAAAAATAAATCAATATTGAAATAATAGCCCAAGGCCATTTCTGCACTTTTGCAATGAGCAAAAGAACTAAGGTTTGCCCGGTAATTGGAAGCGCAGAAACACTCTCCGGCAAACTGATGGAAAGTTGTGCTGCAGCTCCTAATGCAACTGCAGCGATAAGTGAGTAGAGCAGATTAATCATCTGTTTTTGTGCATTTGTCTACTTTTTCTGTGCTTAATTCAAGTACCTCTAGTTTAAACTGATCGGACTCAATTTGATCTTTCGTAAGGTTTTCAAATTGGACAATGTGAATAGGTCGGAACCAATCATTCCAGAAAAAACGCTTCAAACAATCATTGATTTGAGCTTTCTCTTCTAAAATACCATTGTGGTAAAATCCCAATTCTAAATCTGTATTCAAATCTGATTTGGCGGTAGTTTTAAACTTAATTCGAAGCTCTTTTGCTCCTTCTTTATTTTCTTTCCACTTGTACTTAACTTTTATATTGTCCTCCACTTTAAGCTCGTCATAACACATTTGAGCATTTAAACTATTGAAGCTTAGTAATAAAATTCCGATTATTCCAATTAATTTATTCATCTATTTTTTTATTTGCGAAGATAAGTACAATTGCGTTTTTAACAGCCCATATAAAGGAGATAGATTTTTATTATTTTTGCGAACTAAATGTTGCATCAATAAAGAAAAAGTCTTTATTTTGCACTCCGAAATTTTATAGCAGAAAATATTTAAGCCATGTCTAAAGTTTGTCAGATAACAGGGAAGAAAGTGATTACAGGAAATAATGTATCACACTCTAAGAAAAGAACAAGAAGAACCTTTGAGCCTAATTTGTTTACAAGAAAGTTTTACAATCCTGACACTGATTCATGGGTTACCTTAAAAGTGTCAGCAGCAGGCATTAGAAACATTAACAAAAAAGGGTTGACTGCTTGTATTAAAGAAGCAAAAGCAAAAGGTTATATGAAATAAACCTTAGTTATAATAGAACTATCAAAAAGCCTCACAGAATAGTGGGGCTTTTTTTTATGCCAAAATTTCAAATCATTTCAAATCATAAAAAAAGCCGCTTTTAAGAGCGGCTTTTGAACTCATTGATTTTTTATCTTAATACAATGCCGGATAATTTTCCGGATCCACATCCCTCATTAACTGATATGCTGTTTCAACAATATCGTCGATGCTTGGCTTAGAGAAGTAATCACCATCAGTTCCATAAGCCGGACGGTGATCTTTGGAGCTTAGTGTTTTTGGCTCTACGTCTAAGTAGTAATATCCGCCTTGCTCTTCCAATACTTTTTGCATCATGTAAGCAGAAGCTCCGCCTTTCACATCCTCGTCTAAGAAAAGCACTTTGTTGGTTTTCTTTAAAGACTCAACAATACGATGGTTCTTATCAAAAGGCATTAAGGTGCGAATGTCAATTAATTCAGCAGAAATGCCCAATTCGTTCAATTCTTTACAGGCTTCTTCTGCCAAATTGCAAGTAGAACCGTAAGAAACAATGGTCAAGTCGCTGCCTTCATTTACTATCTCGGGCACACCCAATTCCACTTGAAACTCTCCTAAATTAGCAGGCATTTTTTCTTTGCTTCGATAAGCGTTTAAGGGCTCAATTATCAAGGCCGGATCGTCACCTTGTAAAAGTGTATTGTAAAAACCTGCCGCGGTAGTTAGGTTTCTTGGTACACACACATGAATTCCCTTAACTGAATTAATAATGGCAGCCATAGGAGAACCTGAATGCCAAATTCCCTCTAGTCGATGTCCTCGCGTACGAATGATTAAAGGTGCCTTTTGTCCGCCTGCGGTGCGGTATTGAACCGTTGCCAAATCATCGCTCATAATTTGCAAGCAGTAAAGTAAATAATCTAAGTATTGAATTTCGGCAATCGGACGTAAACCGCGCATTGCCATGCCAATACCTTGACCTGCAATAGTCGCCTCGCGAATACCGGTATCGCTTACTCTTAATTCTCCGTGTTTTTCTTGGAGTCCTTCTAAACCTTGGTTTACATCGCCAATGCGTCCGGAGTCTTCTCCAAAAATTAATACTTCAGGATACTTTTCCAATAATTTATCAAAGTTGTCTCTTAATACCACTCTGCCATCAACCTCTTCGGCATCGGCATTGTATTCAGGACTTTTTTCACCAATTAATAAAGGACTTTCGTCTGATTGGCTGTATAAATGACTGTTGTATTTTGCTTCGTTTTGCTTTTGAATATTCTGATACCAATCGATTAAAGAACCCTTTGCATCAGAACTTTCGTTTCTGCATATACGAATACATTTGCGAACAGCAGCTAAAATTTCTTTTCGTATAGGCTCCGGATTGTTTTTTAAATCATCGATAATAGGCTGAATAAAGCTTTGATTGCTCGAGCTTCCTGCTAGCTCATTTAATAATCGAACTGCCTCATCTCTTTCCGCTTTAATTTCACCCAAGAAAGCTTCCCAAGCTGCCTTTTTAGCATTTCTCACTTCTTTTTTGGCTTCATCTTGAATGGCTTTAAGCTCTTCTTCCGTAGCAATGCCTTTTTCAATCATCCATTCTCCCATCTTGCGAATGCAATCGTATTCAGTCTCCCACTTCAAGCGTTCTTCCGACTTATAACGTTCGTGTGAACCGGAAGTTGAATGTCCTTGCGGTTGAGTAACTTCTTCCACGTGAATTAAGACAGGAGTATGCTCTTCTCGAGCAATTTGAACTGCTTTTTCGTAGGTGGTGATTAAAGCCGGGTAATCCCATGCTTTCACTTTAAAAATCTCATAGCCATTTTTTTGATCTTCATCTCGTTGAAAACCTTTTAGCACTTCTGAGATGCTTTCTTTTGTCGTTTGGTATTTCTTAGGAACGGAAATTCCGTGACCATCATCCCAAACCGACATAACCATTGGAACTTGTAATACTCCTGCAGCATTAATGGTCTCCCAAAACAAACCTTCAGAAGTAGAAGAGTCGCCAATCGTACCAAAAGCTACTTCATTTCCCTTGCGGCTGAATAAATTGTCTTCCAGAATTAATTCATTGTTTCTATAAACCTTGGAGGCTTGTGCCAAACCTAATAACCTAGGCATTTGACCGGCAGTTGGCGAAATGTCTGCCGAAGAATTTTTTTGATCTTTAAGCGATAACCACTTTCCGTTTTCATCTAAGCTTCTTGTTGCATAGTGTCCGTTCATTGAGCGACCGCCCGAAGCCGGCTCAGCAGTCACATTAGGATGAGCATAAAGTTGAGCAAAAAACTTTTGTACATCAGTTTGTCCAATCGCCATCATAAAAGTTTGGTCGCGATAGTATCCTGAGCGAAAATCTCCATCTTCGAAAAATTTAGCCATTGCCAATTGAGGTACTTCTTTACCATCGCCAAAAATCCCAAACTTGGCCTTTCCGGTTAATACCTCTCTACGACCTAAAAGGGAAGTTTCTCGGCTAACATTAGCTAATTTATAGTCTTCTAAAACAACTTGTTTAAACTCTTCTTTCGTCATTTCCGTGGCTTTTGGAGCCTCTGCTACTGCTTCTTTACTCATAGAACTCATGCTTGAAATTGGATTACAAAATTAATCAATTCGTGAGAATGAACAGCCTTAGATGTTAGTTGAGACTATAGGATAGTGGAATGGTTAGTGCTTAGAATTCTATTTTCAAGAGTTTAATCTTCTGTAAAAGATAATGCTTGGCTTTTTTTCATACAACTTAGTGATTGCAATGAGGAAAGAATTACTTTAATTAAATTTGCCGCCATGATTTTACCGATTGTAGCTTATGGCGACCCCGTTTTAAAGAAAGAAGCGGAGGAAATTGATCAGGATTATCCTTTTTTACAGGATTTAATCGACAATATGTTTGAAACAATGTATAATGCCGAGGGCGTTGGCTTGGCCGCACCTCAAATTGGCAAGTCAATAAGATTGTTTGTAGTTGATGCCAGTCCTTTTGAAGAGGAGGAACCAGAGTTGAAAGACTTTAAAAAGGTATTTATAAATCCAATAATTCTTGAGGAAGAAGGAAAAGCTTGGAACTTTAACGAAGGTTGTTTGAGTATACCCGGCATTAGAGAAGATGTAAGTCGTCAGCCAAAAATTACCATAGAATATTACGATCGTGATTTTAATTTGGTGGAAGAAACTTATGACGGCTTAGCAGCTAGAGTGATTCAACATGAATATGATCACATTGAAGGAATTCTTTTCACTGACCTGATTAATCCACTTAAAAGAAGATTATTAAAGAGCAAACTCAATAATATCTCAAAAGGTAACGTTAGGGTGTCTTATCGTATGAAATTTCCAAAATAAAAAATCAAAAAAATGAAAAAAATAGCAATTTACTTCCTTTCAATTAGTGTTTTAGTACTTTCTGCTTGTGGAGGACAAGAATCTCAAGATGCAGAGAGCAAATCCACTTCTTATGTTCCTGTTGATAAAATGAACATTAAAAATCTTGAAAAAGAAATTGAGAAAAGAGAAAAGGCATTAAATATGGACGATAAGTCGATGGATAAGTATAAAGCTAGGGACTTAATGGAGGCTTATGCAGCTTATGGAGAGCGCTTTCCCAATTACGAAAACGCTGCTGACCGCATGTTTAAAGCCGGAGAGTTGGCCATGGGATTAGGTCACAAAGTACAAGCAATTAAGTACTTTGAAAAGGTTTACAACGAATACATTGATTATGAAAAGCGACCTTATGCACTGTTTATGAAAGCTTTTGTGCTTGAGAACCAAGCTATGCAGTACGATGAAGCTAAAAAGACTTATGAACAGTTTATTGCTGAGTTTCCAACTCATGAAATGGTGGATGATGCGGAGTACTCCATTAGAAACATGGGAAAAAGTCCGGAAGAGTTAATTAGAGAGTTTGAAATTCAGGATAGTATAAAAAGAGCAAAAGAGGCAGCTTAAAAGAACTTTTATAAAAGATTAAAATAGGATGCAGAAGATATTAGTAGCCAATAGAGGAGAAATCGCATTGCGCATTATGCGAACGGCAAAAGAAATGGGAATTAAAACTGTTGCGGTTTATTCAGAAGCCGATCGGAATGCACTTTTTGTGCGATTTGCCGATGAAGCAGTTTGCATTGGACCGGCAGCTTCTGCTGAATCTTATTTGAAGGGGGAAAAAATCATTGAAGTTGCAAAGTCACTTAAGGTGGACGGGATTCACCCTGGTTATGGTTTTCTCTCAGAGAATGCTGACTTTGCTCGAAAAGTGCGTGAAGCCGGTTTAACTTTAATTGGTCCTTCGGCTGAGGCTATGGAGATTATGGGTAGTAAATTAGCGGCAAAAGCAGCTGTTAAGGAGTACGATATTCCTTTAGTGCCCGGAACAGACGAAGCAGTAACCGACATTGAGGAAGCTGAAAACATTGCCAAAGAAATTGGCTTTCCTATTTTAGTAAAAGCTTCTGCCGGTGGTGGTGGAAAAGGCATGCGCATAGTAGAAAAAGTAGAGGATTTTCGCGAACAGATGGATCGAGCAGTTTCAGAAGCTGTTTCCTCTTTTGGTGATGGAGCTGTTTTTATTGAACGTTTTGTAGGCTCTCCTCGTCATATTGAAATTCAAATTTTAGCCGATACTCATGGTAATATTCTTTACTTGTTTGAAAGGGAATGCTCCATTCAACGTCGTCATCAAAAAGTAATTGAAGAAGCACCTTCGGCAATACTTACGCCTGAATTGCGCAAGCAAATGGGAGAAGCTGCCGTAAAAGTGGCGAAAAGCTGTAATTATGTTGGCGCAGGAACAGTAGAGTTTTTGATGGATGAAAATTTGAATTTCTACTTTTTGGAAATGAATACTCGTTTGCAAGTAGAGCATCCTGTTACTGAAGAAATAACCGGATTAGATTTAGTGCGTGAACAAATAAAAATTGCCAGAGGTGAAAAACTTAGCTTCTCACAGGAGGATTTAAAAATTCAAGGTCACGCATTTGAAGTCCGTGTTTATGCTGAAGATCCGACAAATAATTTCCTGCCGGATATTGGAAATTTAAAGACTTATGTTCGTCCGCAAGGACCGGGCGTTAGAGTGGATGACGGTTTTGAAGAAGGGATGGATATTCCTATTTATTACGACCCAATGATTGCTAAATTGGTGACCTATGGCAAAGATAGAGAAGAGGCGCGCCAGCGAATGTTGAGAGCAATTGATGAGTATGAGATTAGCGGAGTGAAAACAACCTTAGATTTTTGTCGTTTTGCACTTGAACATGAATCTTTTGTAAGCGGTAAGTTCGATACAAATTTTGTGAAAGATCACTTTAAACCGGAGTTTTTAGATCAACAAGATGATGCTGAAGCAGAATTAGCTGCGATTTTAGCTGCTAAGCTCATTGAAGAAAATACAAAAAGCCAGGCATCTGTTACTCCTTCGGAAAAAAGATCGAAGTGGAAGGCAAACCGAATGAGGTAAATATAAAGCTGCAAAACTTGCAGCTTTTTTTTATTAATGTGATTTAGGTCTGATCAATATTTATACTTTTGGAATTTAATAGACGATATTAAATTTCATGCGATTCACTTTTATATTAATTGTTCTAATTTCCTTTTTTTCTTGTCAAAAAAAACAGCGCTACGGGGATAAAAAGATTTTTAGGTACAATATTGCCGAAGGTATTACTTCTTTAGACCCCGCATTTGCTCGCAGCTTAGACAATGTCTCTACGGTTAATCATTTGTTTAATGGATTAGTTCAGTTAGATGATAAATTGAAAATTCGCCCGTCAATTGCTAAAAGCTGGGAGATATTGGACAGCGGTAAAACCTATCGATTTTACTTAAGAAAGGATGTTTTCTATCACAAAAGTGCCTTGTTTGGTGAAGACAGCTCAAGATCAGTTGTTGCAAGGGACTTTGTTTATAGTTTAAATCGGTTAGTTGATAGTGACTTAATTTCTCCCGGTAAGTGGGTGATGAATCCGGTTAAAAGGAATGCCGACGGCAGCTTGAGCATTGAAGCATTAAATGATACTGTACTGCAAATTCAATTGAAGGAAGCGTTTCCACCTTTTTTGGGAATTTTAAGCATGCCTTATTGTTCGGTTGTTCCCAAAGAGGCAGTGAGCTTTTACAAAGATGATTTTAGATCAAACCCTATAGGAACCGGTCCTTTTAAGTTCAAATACTGGAAGGAGAACGGTAAAATGATTTTACTGCAAAATCCTAACTATTTTGAGTTTGATGCTGAAGGGAATCGATTGCCCTACATTGATGCAGTTGCTATTTCATTTATCAAAGATCAAGAAGTTAATTTCTTGAAATTTATTCGAGGTGAGTTTGATTACTTGAGTGGATTGAAAGGAAGTTATAAGGATGAAATCTTAAATACAAAAGGCGAACTTAATCCTAAATATGAGGCGAACTTTAAAATGTTACGCTCTCCATATTTGAATACAGAGTACTTGGGTTTTAATTTAAGTGAATCTTACTTGTCTAAAGACAATCCGGTAGCTGATTTGAGAATTAGAAGAGCGATTAATTACGGCTTTGATCGGGAGAAGATGTTAACCTATTTGAGAAACGGAATTGGCATTGCAGCGCAGTCGGGTTTTGTGCCTGCAGGAATGGCTTCTTTTAATGCTAAAGAGGTGAAAGGTTTTTCATATCAGCCGGATTCAGTTAAAAAATTACTAATAGAAGCAGGATACCCCAATGGCAAAGGCTTAGCTGAAATTAGCTTGAGTACAACGGTCGAATATTTGGACTTATGTGAATATTTGCAACACCAGCTAAAACAGTTTGGAATTAAGATTTCAGTCGACGTTAATCAAGCTGCAACTAACAATGAGATGATTGCTAATAATAGAGTTCAGTTCTTTAGAAAGTCATGGGTGGCAGATTATCCTGATGCTCAGAATTACCTTTCTTTATTTCTCAGCAAAAACTTTTCACCAAGTGGTCCTAACTATACTCATTTTAGCAGTCATAAGTTTGATCGTTTATACGAGCAAGCCATGCAAATAACAGATGATTCTCTACGATTTAAACTATACCGACAAATGGATCAGCTCATTATTGATAAAGCTCCGGTAGTTCCTCTATTTTATGATGAAGTTGTTCGTTTTATTCCGAATAATATTTCCGGTATTGGAGTGAACCCAATGAACCTTTTGGTGTTAAAGTATGCCAAGAAGGTTAACAAAAAAGTAAATTGAAAAAAGAACTGAATTATTACAGAAAATTAAGTCGATGGGTGTTACTCGCCCTTTCTCTTGTGTTACTTTTCTTGGGTTATCGAGCCTCTAAACTTCAGTTCGACTATGATTTTGAAAAATTTTTTCCCAAAGGAAACGATGATTTAAGCTTTTACAAAGATTATAGAGAAACCTTTGAAAACGACAATGATTTTATTTTAATAGCCGTTAAAAACAATGAGGGAGTTTTTGATTTAGAGTTTCTTCGTCGGGTAAAAACCTTTACTGATTCGTTGCGAAAACTTCCTCACTTGCGTGAAATTATTTCGCCACTAGATTTAAAAACGCTTGAAAAAAGTCCCATTGGAATTGGTTTTACTGAAAAACCACTCTTTAGCTTACAAGATGAAAAGAGTTTAGTGGAAGATTCTATTCGCTTTACTGAAGGAAATCCGCTGTTAAGTGAGATGATTAGCGTGAAGAGCAAATCTTTAATCATTCTAATTAAAAATGTTGAGCTCATTTCCAAAGAAAAGTCTGATGAATTGGCTACTGCTCTAGAAAAGCTAATGCAAAAGCAAGAGTTTGATGAATTGGTGAGCATGGGGAAAATTATTGGGCAAAAAGTATACATACAGGTACTTCAAAGAGAGTTTTTGACCTTTATGCTCATTTCTATTTTTGTGTTAATTATTTTTCTAATTATTGCTTATCGATCACTTTGGGGAATAATAATTCCTCTGGCTACTGTGCTTTTAGCAGTAATTGGGAGTTTAGGTTTAATGCAACTCAGTGGCTCTTCCTTAAACATGATGACTACACTTTTACCTGTCATTATGTTGGTTGTGGGTATGTCCGATGTTGTGCATTTAATTGCTAAATACCTGGAAGAGATTCGCCTGGGAAATGATCAATTGAGTTCTTTAAAAGTAATGGTAAAGAAAGTTGGATTAGCTACTTTATTGACTTCTTTAACAACTGCTTTAGGATTTGCCACACTAATTGGTGTTAGTATTGAGCCAATAAAACTTTTTGGAACCTATACTGCTATTGGAGTGGTTTTAGCTTTTGTACTTTCTATTTTGTTTATCCCTGCAGTTTTTATTTGGTTGAAAAAGCCTCGTGTGGCTATTTCAAAAAAAGTTTATAGTGGTTGGCATTTGTTTTTGGCTAAAGTTTTTGTTTTACTATGTAGAAAGCAAAAAGTGATTATTGGTCTATTTGGGATACTTACCATTATTTCACTTTGGGGTGCTTCTAAGATTAAGTTTGACTATTTCCTAATGCAAGACTTAAATGAAGAGCATCCGCTAATGAAAGATTTACGCTTTTTTCAAACAAATTATGGTGGTATTCGTCCTTTTGAGCTGGCAATTATTCCTAAAGGTGATTATAAAATTGACGATTATGAAGTTCTAAAGGAAATTGATCAACTCAGTAACTATTTGGATACAGCTTACCAAGTAAATCAAATGCTTGATCCTACTGTTGCTTATAAATTTGTAAATCAATTAATGAGGGACAATAAAAAAGAGTTTTACCGACTTCCCGAGAACCCTAAGCGCTTTGAATACATTAAAAAGCAAATGAAACCTTTTGCGAATAAAGCTGAATGGAATCAAGTTGTTTCTGAAGATTTAAAAATGGGAAGAATTTTTGGTCGCATGGTTGATCCGGGAAGCTATGCGATGTTGACTAAAAACGAAAAGTTGGAGCATTTTTACCAAAGTGAGATTAATACAGAAATTATTGACTATAAATTAACCGGCAGTCCGGTAATTGTGGATGAGAGCGGACGTTATGTTTTTAAAAGCGTGTTTTATGGTTTACTAATTGCCTTTGCATTGATTGCTATAACTATGGGCTTGCTTTTCAGGTCGATAAAAATGGCATTTCTATCTTTAGTGCCCAATATTTTCCCAATTTTATTTACAGCAGGTTTTATTGGCTTTGCCAAAATCGATTTAAATATGTCAACGGCCATCGTGTTTACAATAGCCTTTGGTATTGCTGTAGACGATACCATTCACTTTTTAAGTCGTTATAAGCAGGAAATTAGTAGTGGTAGAAGCAGACTGTTTGCCGTGAGAAGAACTTTTATTTCTACCGGAAAGGCGATTATTATTACTTCAATAATTCTACTAGGCGGTTTTGGTAGTTTATTGTTTTCTAGTTTTTTAACAACTTTCTACATTGGGCTGTTTGTAAGCTTAACTTTAGTATTGGCGGTTATTACAGATTTAACACTTTTGCCGTTACTTCTTTTGGGAAAGAAAAAGGAGTTTTCAAAAACGTCGGTTTAGTATATATAAACTAATCAGCCAAATTATAAAGGCAAGCGAGCTAACAATTAAAGCAATATCATCATCTTTTGTTAACAAGTAAGTTAAGCCAATTGCACCAAACAAAATAAGTGCAATAATTCCTTTAATTTGATCTTTTCTGTACATTTTGCGAAAGTACAAAAGGCAATTGGCATTTTGGCTTACCTTTGTCAAAAAGCAATTTTATCATGAACATAATCTTATTTGACCAACATAAGAAGAACTTACTTCCCTTTACTTACACACGTCCGATTGCAGATTTTCGCTGTGGTATTATCACCTTAAAAGAAAAGTGGGAAAAGCGTATAGTTAATGCTACCATCTCATACTTAACAGACGACTATTTAAGTGAAAAATTTGTTTGCAATTATGCTAATGAGAGTTATTATGTTAGCGGAAATATTCTGGCAAATGATCGCTTGGTTAGTGCCATTAAAACTTTGGAAGAAGGTCAGTATTTGAGCGACGAATCAAATCGTTTGATTGCACTTAAAACTTCAAAAAAACTTTCTTTAAGTGAAGTCAGTACGGAAGGTCTTGAAGCGGTTTATTTTGAAGATTCTTATGATAAGATTGAAAATGTTTGGGACATTTTTGTTTTAAATGCAGAAGCTATTGAGCAAGATTTTGACTTACTTACTAAAGGGCGAAATTCTGAGCCATTGGATAATACGAATACTCATATAGGAGATAGGTTATTTATTGAAGAGGGTGCGAAAGTACAAGCTGCTATTTTAAACTCTACTAGCGGCCCGATTTACATTGGAAAAAATGCTGAAGTAATGGAAGGTACAGTGGTAAGAGGTGGTTTGGCCTTATGTGAGTCGGCAACTTTAAAACTTTCTACAAAAATCTATGGTGCAACTACAGTAGGTCCCCATTCAAAAGTAGGAGGAGAGGTGAACAACTCTGTTGTATTTGGGTATTCAAATAAAGGACACGACGGATTTTTGGGTAATTCTGTACTTGGAGAGTGGTGTAATTTGGGCGCTGATACCAATGTGTCAAATCTTAAAAATAATTACGCTTCGATTAAGCTTTGGAATTATGAAAAAGGAGGGTTTAAAGATTCAGGTCGTCAGTTCTGCGGAATGATGATGGGTGACCACTCCAAAAGTGGTATTAATACCATGTTTAATACTGCTACAGTAGTTGGTGTTAGTGCCAATGTATACGGAGGTGGTTTTCCAAGGTCATTTATACCTTCGTTTGCTTGGGGTGGAGCCGAAAAGTGGATGACTTTTCGCTTTGAAAAAGCTATGGAAGTTTCAGAAAAAATGATGGAAAGAAGAGGCATTACTTTAGGAGAAATAGATCGGGCTATTTTAAAATCAGTTTTTGAGCAATCGGCTATTTACCGCAATTTTTAAAAACAACTGACAGATAAGCAGACTTCGCCTTTGGCATGCTGCTTGACATAATCACATCCGTGCGAATAAATCGCAATGTGTTATTTATTAACTGACAATTTGACGAAGAGATATATGAGTTCATTTAATTTTGATAAATTTTCTTTTGCAGGAGTTATTGACGATGAAACTGAGTTTATTCCACTCATGACGTCGGAGGATGAAGAAGAAATGAATCAGGAAAAAACACCTGATACACTGCCTATATTACCGTTGAGAAATACGGTTTTATTTCCGGGAGTAGTAATTCCAATAACTGTTGGTAGAGATAAGTCCATAAACTTAATCCAAGATGCCAATAAAAAGGATAAAACCATTGGAGTAATTTCTCAAACTGATGATTCAGTAGAGGATCCTGACTTAGAGCACTTGTATAGGGTAGGAACCATTGCCCGTATTTTAAAGATTTTTAAAATGCCCGATGGGAATACAACTGTTATTATTCAAGGTAAGAAACGATTTAAATTAATCGATTTAATTGAGAAATCTCCTTACTTAAAAGCCAGCGTACAAGCTTATGAAGTAGGCGAGGTGCCAAAAGACGAGAAGTTTAGCGCCTTAGTTGACTCGATTAAAGATATGGCGATTAGAATTATTGAATCATCACCCAATTTGCCTTCTGAAGCAACTTTTGCCATTAAGAATATTGAAAGCAGTTCTTTTCTCATCAACTTTATTGCTTCGAACATGAATGCAGAAGTGGCTCAGAAACAACAATTGCTAGAGGAACCAAATATTCGCAAAAGAGCGCAAATTTTACTTCAGCACATACATAAAGAGTTTAAGCTTTTAGAACTGAAAAATGATATTCAGTCTAAAGTTAAAACCGATTTAGACAAACAACAGAAAGAATACTTTTTGAATCAACAAATGAAGTTGATTCAAGAAGAGTTGGGAGGGAATCCGCAAGAGCAAGAGATAGAGGAGTTTAAAAAGCGCGCAAAAAAGAAAAAGTGGACAAAGGAAGTCAAAGAGCGTTTTGATAAAGAGGTGGCGAAATTGCAACGTATGAACTCAGCATCGGCTGAGTATTCAGTTCAAGTTAATTACGTTGAAACGATGCTAGACCTGCCATGGAGTTATTACTCAAAAGATAAATTTGACTTGAAGCGCGCTAAGAAAATCTTAGATCGCGATCATTTTGGTTTAGATGAAGTAAAAGACAGAATTATTGAGCATCTGGCAGTTCTTAAGCTCAAGGGAAATATGAAATCGCCCATACTTTGCTTGTATGGCCCTCCAGGAGTGGGTAAAACTTCACTAGGTAGATCGGTAGCTGAAGCCATTGGCAGAAAGTATGTTCGCATGTCATTAGGAGGTTTGCGTGATGAAGCAGAAATTCGTGGTCACCGAAAAACTTACATTGGTGCAATGCCAGGTAGAATCCTGCAAAATTTGAAAAAAGCAGGAACGTCAAATCCGGTTTTTGTATTAGACGAAATAGATAAAGTTGGTAATAACTTTCAAGGAGATCCCTCCTCTGCACTTTTAGAAGTACTTGACCCCGAGCAAAACATGGCCTTTAATGATAACTTCATTGAGCTAGACTACGATTTGTCGAATATCTTGTTTATCGCCACAGCAAATTCATTAGGAACCATTCAACCTGCTTTAAGAGATCGAATGGAAATTATTGAGATTAATGGTTATACTATTGAGGAAAAAGTTCAAATTGCTCAGAAACATCTGCTTCCAAAATTGTTAAAAGATACCGGACTGGATAATTCGAAGATTAAAATTTCTAAAGCTGTAATTGAAACCATTTGTGAAGAGTACACTCGTGAGTCCGGAGTTAGAAATCTGGAAAAGAAATTAGCTAAAGTGGTTCGTTATGCGGCTAAATCCATTGCTATGGAAGAGGATTATGAACCTCAAATAACCAAAGAGAAGGTTTATGAAATATTGGGTCCCGGACACTCTAAAGACAAATATCAGGGTAATGATGTAGCAGGAGTAGTGACAGGTTTAGCCTGGACACAAGTTGGCGGTGATATATTGTTTATCGAAGTGAGTTTAAGCAAAGGAAAAGGCAAGCTAACCTTAACCGGAAACTTGGGAGATGTCATGAAAGAGTCTGCCATGATTGCGCTAGAATACATAAGAGCTCATGCGGATGACTTTGATATTGACATTGATGCTTTTGACAATTGGAATGTACATATTCACGTACCTGAGGGGGCTACACCAAAAGATGGACCTTCTGCCGGTATATCTATGTTAACTGCCTTAGCATCTGCTTTTACACAAAGAAAAGTGAAGAGTAAATTAGCCATGACCGGTGAAATAACGCTCAGAGGAAGAGTGCTTCCGGTTGGTGGAATTAAAGAGAAGATTCTTGCCGCAAAAAGAGCAGACATAACAGAGATTATTCTTTCAAAAGACAATAAGAAAGATGTTGATCAAATTAAGCCGGAATATCTAAAGGGCTTGAACTTTACTTACGTTGAAGAAATGAGTGAAGTGATTGAGAAAGCGTTATTGAAAACGAAAGTAAATAATCCTATTCAGTTGAAGTAATTAAAAAAGGCAGCTTGATTATGAATTATCAAGCTGCCTTTTTTATGTAGATTTTCTATCGTTGAGGATTTAAGAATTTTCTTTTATCATTGTATTCGTTAGAAAGCCTTGTTTCTTTCCCATCATCATTCTCTAGAGTTCTCAACCAATCACCATACATGGGGTTTGGTAAAACTATGAATTTAGCACCAAATAAAGGTGACATTTTCTTAACGGTTTCATTGCGTTCGCTAAGCGCTAGAGGTTCTTCAAATTGGTTTTCAAAATCAGCTAAATTATCGCCAATTAGCATAACTATATTGTTTTCTTGAAGTACTCTTCTTCTTCGTTCTGCTTTTTGAGATGATTCCGATTTTAGCAGGATAAAATTTGGCTCAGCATTAATACCGTGTTTTTGTAGGTTATCGATTGTAGCGCTGATCATCTCTTCGCTTCGGTTACTGATATAATAAATTGGAAACCCATTTTCTTCAGCAAACTGAATAAACTCTCTAGCTCCGGGAACTAATGGAGCATCAGCTTCATTAACCCATTGATTCCAGGTGTTTTCAGAAAAACTTTTTCCATCTAAAATTAAGCGAGCGTTGTAAGCTGAATTATCTATAACCGTTTCATCAAGATCCATAACAATTACAGGTTCTCCAACATCACTAGCCTGATTTCTTGCAAAATTTCCACGCTCTAAGTATAGTTTTGCAGCATTAAATGCTTGATAGCAAAGCGCATCGTATTCACCTGCGGTTTGTTGCCACAATACTGCATTTAAGGAGGGGTTGTTACTGCTGTTTGTATTATTTGAAGTTGAAACACTTTGAGAGCTTCCACAAGATGTTAAAATAAAAACTAAAGAAGTACTAATAATAATCAGTTGTTTTCTCATTGTTGTTGGCTTATGGTTAAACTAAATTTACTTATCGCTGACAACGAAAATACACCTAAAACTTCATTTTGTGAATTTCCCGCGGCATCTTTTAAGTTGCTTTTTATATTAGCCGGTGGCGTTGAGAAAAGTCCGCCGTTATTTGCTTCAAAGATAGCTTGTTCTATAAAGTTATATGCATCTTCATTCATACTTAAAAGTTCAACAGTAGAAACATCTCCCGGTTGAAAAGGGTCTTCTGAGTTTGTAATGGCTGCTCTGATTGGTACTATAAATTGAAATCCATCAGCTTCAGCACCAAAAAAACCGGCATCTTTTGAAAGGATAATGTCTGTTGGATCTTCGCTAATGGGTTCACCATTTTTAAAGGCTTTTACCCAGTACCAATCTTCTCTGCCGGCAAAGTCACGAGCAAAAAATTCCGGATAATAGCCTTCTTCAGTAAATCCACTCCCTTCCTCAAACTTTTGAATCATACTGTCGATAGTAGGTACAGGCTGCAATTTTTGAATAGCGGTGTAGGTATTATTATTGAAATTGATTTCTAGTTTATAGTTAAATCCGATGCTGTCTAATGCACCTAAACTGTTTGGATCGTATACATAGTTGCCGTCTTGGTCATAACCAAAATCATACTCTACACCGGCAGGACCGTGAACTTTAACTTGAGCATCGCTTACCTCCGGTGTTGGAGCATTGTAAAAATAAGGAGCAGAAAGCGTTAAACGGATGGTTTGTAAGTTGCTGTCGTTGTTTATAAAACCATCAACTACTAATTGGCTCTCGCCTTCATCTAGTTCAACATCAATTTCGTCTTCACAGGATGCAAAAACTAGCGCAAATCCTAAAAGAAGTGTAATATTTTTAAGTAATGTAATTTTCATTTTTACAAAATTTATAATCGATTTTTAGGATTAAAATTTAAAGTTATATGAAACTGCCGGAACAAAATTTCCGATAACAGAATAACGGATTGCTCTAGTTAGGTTTTGGTTTTGAGCATCTTGTTCGAAGAAAATGGCAAATGGGTTCCTGCGATTGTACACATTGTAAACTGAAAATACCCATTCTCCTTTTATTCTTTTGTTTTCATTATTCCTTGGAACAAGTGTTGCCGATAAATCTAAACGATGATAAGCCGGAATACGGTAATTGTTTCTCGATTGATTAATATTATGTGGCAGCACTATGTTTTGAATTTCATAGCGGTTGGTTGGGAAAGTAGCCGGTGTTCCACTAGAGTATACAAAGTTTGCCGAAAAACTCCATTTATCGTTTAATTGATAAGAGCCAACTAAGCTTAAGTTGTGCAATCTATCAAATCTGTTTGGGTACCAGTCACCTCGATTTATTCCTTCTACTTTTCGTTCTGAACGAGAAAGCGTATAGGAAAGCCAACCTGTAAAGTCGCCTTTGTTTTTCTTTACAAATAACTCTAATCCATAGGCTCTACCGCTACCGCTTAATAAATCTCCTTCTAATTGGTCATTAAAAAAGATTTGAGCATTGTCGATATAATCTACTTGATTTTGAAAATCTTTTGCAAATACTTCGGCAGAAGCTTCGTAAGTGTTATTCTTGAAGTTTCTAAAATATCCAAGCGCAATTTGATCGGCTACTTGTGGTTTTAAATTATTACTCGTCGGCAGCCAAATATCAAGTGGAGTAGATGCTACTGTATTTGAAATTAAGTGTAAGTACTGCGTCATTCGGTTATAACTTGCCTTTATTGAACTAAACTCATCTAAGCTGTAATTTACTGAAAGTCGTGGTTCAAAAAAGTTGTAATCTGAAATTACTTCATTTTTATCGTAGTACTCTTCACTTTCTAATTCTTTACTTACTCCGGGCACAGTATCTCTAAATGTTTGTTTGATGCCTTCACCTAAATAGGCAAAATACGACCATCTTAATCCATAAAGAAGTGTTAATCGTGAACCTACCTTTTGCTCATTCTGGAGGTATAGACCACTTTCTAGAGCAAACTTTTCTTGAATGCTAATGTCTTGCTCTCTACCTTCACTGGAAAAGTCTGCAACTGCAGGTTTAAAGTTGTAATACAAAGCCTGTCCGCCAAATTTTAAGGTGTTGTTGCTATTTAGGTAATAAGAAAAGTCGGGTTTAATGCTGTAGTTCAAAACTTTTGAGCTCCAATTGAATCCGTCGTTATTGTCATCTTCGTCGGAAGAAACACCGAAAGAATATTGGTAATCACTAAAAATAGCCGTTGTATTCATAAAAAGCTTGTCGGAAAAAATGCGATTCCACCTGGCAGTAGCCGTAGCATTTCCCCAGTTAAACTGAAAACCGGCACCAAAAACATCTCTTCCGAAATACCCTGAAAGGAACAATCTGTTTTTTTCATTGACTTGCCAGTTGACTTTTGCTGTTAGATCATAAAAATAGAATTTACTCTCGCTTAAATCTTCATTTAAAAATGGCTTTGCCAATATATCGGCATACGATCTTCGACCTGCAACAATAAAGGAAGCTTTGTCTTTTTTTATTGGTCCTTCTAGCGAAAGACGACTGAAAATAACTCCAACTCCGCCTGAGCCTTCAAACTTTTTGCTGTTTCCTTCTTTCATACGAATGTCGAGAATTGAAGAAAGACGCCCTCCATACTCAGGTGCAATTCCTCCTTTAATCAATTTTACATCTTTTACTGCATCGGGGTTAAAAACGGAAAAGAAGCCAAACAAATGAGAGGAGTTGTAAACCGGAGCTTCATCCATCAATACTAAGTTTTGATCGATTCCACCACCGCGAACGTTGAAGCCTGTACTACCTTCGCCCACTGTACTAACTCCGGGGAGTAGCAAAACACTTTTAACTACATCTGCCTCCCCAAGTAGTGCAGGAATTTTTTTAATGGTTTTAGAATCGATTTTATTGACGCTCATTTCTACACTTTTAATGTTTTCTTCAGCGCCGTCAGCTTCAATCTCTACTACATCAATATCTTGAGCCTGCACTTTAAGCTCCATATTAATCGTTTGATTTGATTGAAGATTTACAGACTTCATTTGAGTTTGAAAACCAATGTAGGAGAACTTTACTTCGTGTTTCCCTTCTGGCAAGCTGATGGAGTAGTAACCATAAACGTTGGCGCTAACACCAATGTTTAGTTCAGGAACAGAAACGGTGGCTCCAATCAATTCTTCTCCATCCTCAGCAGATTTAATGGTTCCGCTAATGGTGTATTTTTCTTGTGAAAAAGTAAAGCTAGAAATGGCTATTGATGATAGTAGAAAAAGTAGTTTTTTCATTCACAGAATTTTTGAGCGCAAATGTAATGGCTAAGGTTCAAATTTTAACCATAATAACTACTATTTGAGTAGATTGTTTATAAAAGGAAAAAATAAATGTTGAGTGGCAAATGCACTTAATGTTTTAAAGCCCTTCCAATTTGTCTTTTGGCATCTTTTTCCTTGAGAGATTCCCGCTTATCATGTAATTTCTTTCCCTTTGCAAGCGCAATGCTAAGCTTAGCCAAACCTCTATCGTTAATGTAAAGTTTAATCGGTACGATGGTTAAACCAACATCTTTCTTCTTTTTAATTAATTTATCAATTTCGCTTTTATGCAAAAGCAGTTTTCTCGGACGCTTTGGGTCGTGATTGTAAAAACTAGCCTCAGAGTAGGGGGTAATGTCAATATTAAAAACGTAGAGTTCTCCTTTTTTAAACCCACAGTAGCCTTCTTTTATGCTTGCTTTCCCTTCTCTTATGGATTTAATCTCAGTTCCTTTAAGCTGAATTCCCGCTTCAAACTGCTCGATAAATTCATACTGAAATGAGGCCTTTTTATTACGAATAACGATATTGTTGGATAGCTTTTTTGCCATAAGGCAAATGTAAGTAATGTCTTTTGAGTTTATGAGCTGAAAAAATGGCGCAATGAAATTAATTTAAGTGACTTATTGTCAGTGTTTGAGCTAATGTATTTAATGGTATTTATTTTGATTAAGTGAAAGTGTAAACAAAAAGAAATTACAAACAAAAATTATAGGAGGACATTAAAATGACACTAGTAAAATTTAAAGACAGTTTTCCCTCATTTTTAGATGAGTTTTTTGGTGGAGATATTTTTGATTCACCAAGAAATACAGGAATCGGAAATTCTCTTCCTGCAGTAAATGTGAAAGAAAACGAAAATAACTTTGAGTTAGAAGTTGCAGCACCGGGAATGAAAAAAGAAGATTTCAAGATTGAGTTAGACAACAACGTACTTGGAATTTCTTCTGAAACAAAATCTGAAGATGTGGAGGAAAAGAAAAAATACACTCGCAGAGAGTTTAGTTATCGATCTTTTAAAAGAACATTTACACTTCCGGAAAATGTAGATGTTGAAAACATTAAAGCTAACTATTCAGATGGAGTGTTAATGATTGATATTCCAAAAAGAGTGGAAGAGAAAAAAAGTGGTAGTCGATTGATTGATATCCACTAATTATTCAAGTTTAATTATTAAAGGCTGTGCTAAAAGTGCAGCCTTTTTAGTTTATAAATAAATCACCTTTTCTTTGTTACTTTTAAGATAAGCATGGATTAGGTTACTCATATCTTGGTCATCATAAGCCGTGTGTAAGTGGGGCTTAATTCGTTCAATGTCATTTACCTCAATTTCTTTTGGCAGTAATCCATAACCTTTATATCTTCCTTTTTCTACATAAACAACAGCCTGCTTTGAATTAGATTCAACTTTATCTGCAATAACAAAGGTTTTATTGTTTTGCAAGCTTTTTTCAATGGCTTGTTGAACTCGGCTGTTGTATTCTAAAGGACTCTCCATTCCCTCGCAAGCTCCTTTACAGTCAACTGTTTCAATGTAGTTGCACTTGCCTGATGATAGCGGTTGTAAACCTGCCAATCGCGGACAAAGATCATATTCGTAAACAACTTCTTTTAACATTGACTTTGCTTCATTTTCGGTGCGAAATGAACTGAGTGGCTTATCGTATTTCCCGCACTTACCAATATTTAATCGAATGTAACCTTTTCTGTCCTCAAAGCTGAAAATGCCAAAGTTTAAACTAAATCGTTTCATGGAGCGATTGTAGGGTGGCCAATGTTTTTTTATTTCTGTCGCTTCAATAATATCAACCAATAATTCGTTTTGAATCAGCTGAAAATCGATGTGATAAAGTTTATTAATAAAATAACTTTTTGAGCCTGTATTGGAATTACCGGAAAAGTGACTATGAACCCGTTTTTTTATATTTTTTGCTTTTCCAATGTAAATTATTTTCTGGTTTTTATCCTTAAAGTAATAAATACCTTGCTCTTCCGGTAAAGCTAAAAAATCACTTTTTTGAATATGAGGAGGGAGGAGGGCTTCTAATGAAAGTGGATTCAGTGATTTCTCAATCAGTTGATTATCGTCGGCTTGTAAGAGCTTCTCAAATAATTCAACAGTTGCTCGTGCATCGCCAGCGGCTCGGTGACGGTTAGAAATGTCGATGTTTTCTGAAGCACAAAGTTTACCCAAGCTATAGGAACGCTTTCCCGGCAATAGCTTTCTGCTTAAGCGAACCGTACATAGTTTTTTTCTTTGATATTTTTTGCCAAGACGTTTAAAAGAAGCTCGAATAAAGTTGTAATCGAAATTGACATTATGGGCAACAAAAACGCAATCTTTAGTGAATTGGTCGATTTGCTCAGCGAGTGTTTCGTCGAAAGTTGGTGCTTCAAAAACAGTTTCATTGGAAATTCCCGTAAGTTCTGTTATCTTATGTGGAATTGATCGCATAGGATTAACTAAAGTTTGAAATTCATCAACAACTTGTCCTTGCGCTCTATCATAAATAAAAATAGCAATTTCTGTAATGCGACTGCGCGCTGCATTACCGCCGGTGGTTTCTATGTCGACTATGGCGAATTTCATCTTAGTTCAAAGTTAAAGGAATTTGTTCTAGATGTTAGAGAAAAGACCGCTGTGCTGATAGAAGGTAGAAGTTAGACCGCTTCGCTGTTAGAGGCACACATCAGGTTAAGGATGAAGGAAAAAGGATTAAAGTTTATTAGAGTATAGAGAATAGACCGCTTTGCTGTTAGAGAAGAGAAGTTTAAAGTTATGGTTTTAACCGCAAAAGTTAAAGGTGCGAATAGTTTCTGGAGTCTTTTCAACAATAGCAAGCAAAGTAAGACCCAATTCTCGCCCAAGCGAGAAAAGTTTCAATGTTTCCCCCTTTCAAACTTTCAAAAGTCCTGAAAGGGCGACATCTAATAGCCGGGTACGTCAGTGCACGGAAAATGTAATTATACGAATATAACTTTTGGCGGCTTTTTTGACAAAAATGGTGACAAAAGTGAGTGTGGAAAACTAAACTTTAAGAACATGAGGGAGTTAAGAAAGTCATTAAGTTTTTTTAGAAACAAATTCTACTTAGAAAAGAGCGTTAAAGGTTGAAGGTTATAACCTTAATGAAATCCTTAATTTGCTTTCACTTCTTAATGTTAAAAACAATGTGTAATTGTTAATCGCCAATTATTAATGAGTAAATGTGATAACCAAATTCAGGACTAATCAGTGTGTATAATGTCTAAAATCTAAACTCTATCTCGCGACAGCAAAACAGTTTCGAGCTTTCTTGTTTCCTGTTTCCTGTTTTTCAAGATCTGTGACAAAAGTGGTTTTAATGGTGATATCTTTTTCGAGGATTAGTTTCGGTTCAAAACAAAAAGCCCCAATGTAGAACATCGGGGCTTTAATAATGTAATCTTTATTTATTAGGCAGTAGCAGAAGCTTTAGGTGCTGCCGCCATGATTTCATCATTAGCATAGTCAGCAAATTTTCTAAAGTTTTCTACAAAAGCTACAGCCAATTGATCTGCTTTGCGGTCGTAACCATCTTTATTTTCCCAAGTATTTTTGGGGTTTAAGATTTCAGCAGGTACATTTGGGCATTCCGTTGGCATTTGCAAACCAAATACTTCATGCTCCTTGAAGTCAATATTGTCAAGTTTACCTTCTAAAGCAGCAGTAATCATATCTCGAGTATAACGCAATTTAATTCTTGAACCAATTCCGTACTCTCCACCCGACCATCCGGTGTTGATTAACCAAACTTTAACTTCATGCTTGTCCATTTTTTCGCCAAGCATTTCGGCGTACTTTGTTGGGTGTAATGGCATAAACGGAGCTCCAAAACAAGCTGAAAAAGCTGTTTGTGGTTCAGTAATGCCTGCTTCAGTACCTGCAACTTTTGCGGTATAGCCGCTAATAAAGTGGTACATCGCCTGACCTTTCGTTAATTTCGAAATAGGAGGCAAAACTCCGTAAGCATCGCAGGTTAAGAAGAAGATATTTTTAGGATGACCACCAATAGAACCTTCTTGAATATTGTCGATGTGGTGAATTGGATAACTCACACGAGTGTTTTCCGTTTTATCGCTGTTGGTGTAATCAACTTCAGTGCTATCCTCTTTAAAGTTGATGTTTTCCAATAATGCACCAAACTTAATTGCATTGAAAATCTGCGGTTCATTTTCTTCGGTAAGGTCGATACATTTTGCATAACAACCACCTTCAAAATTAAAAACAGAATCGTCATCCCATCCGTGCTCATCATCACCAATTAATCTGCGATTTGGGTCGGAAGAAAGGGTTGTTTTTCCCGTTCCTGACAAACCAAAAAATAGAGAAGTATCACCATCTTTACCAACATTGGCAGAACAGTGCATTGGAAGTACATTCTTTTGGTGAGGTAAAATGAAGTTTAGCGCTGAGAAAATTCCTTTTTTGATTTCACCAGTGTAACCGGTTCCACCGATTAAAAGAATTTTCTTGCTAAAGTTCATTACGGCAAAGTTGTGCTGACGAGTTCCGTCAATTTCCGGATCAGCTTTAAAGCCGGGTGCACAAACAATACTCCATTCCGGGTCGAAGTTCATGATTTCTTCCTCAGAAGGACGTAAAAACATATTGTAAGCAAACAAGCTGGAGTAGGGGAATTCAGCAACCAAGCGAATATTCATGCGGTATTTTTCCGAAGAACAAGCGTAGGCATCGCGCACATAAACTTCCTTTCCGGCAAGATAAGCAGTTACTCGATTGTACAAATTGTCAAATTTGTCGGCATCAAACTTAATGTTGATGTTTCCCCACCAAACGGCATCTTTTGTGATTTCATCTTCCACGATGAAACGATCTTTGGGCGAGCGTCCGGTAAATTCACCGGTGTCTACAGCCAAAGCTCCGGTGTTGGTCAAAACACCTTCACCTCTAATAATGTTATCCTCTACTAATTGTGCAGGATCCAGGTTCCAATAGGCAGCAGCCACATTGCCTAAACCTAATGTAGAAATAGAAGCCTTAGGGGCTTTTCTTCCATACTCGTTCATAAAACTTTTTTTAGATTAATAATACGAAAATAGAGCGGTCTATAGTTTTCGTTGATTAAAATTTAGTTAACACAAAGTTAGGTTGATTTTAAAAAAGGACGCAAATGGAATGGAAAAAAATTTTGAACATTGAATTTGTAGAAAAATCTCAAATAATTTTTAAGGAAGGGATGCTTTTATTAATCGATTTACGACTTTAGCAGTCTACAAACTATAAATACTTTGTTAAAGGCATTAAGAAACTTTTCTATTTATAGCAGTATAAGTGTAATTACGGGAAGTATCTCATTTTTACTGTTGCCTATTTTAACCTCTTACTTATCTACTGAGGACTATGGCTTGTTGTCAATTTTTAACGCAAGTGTAAGATTTTTTAGTGTTTGTATAGGATTGGGAATGGGGCATTTAATGTTAGTTGATTTAATTAGAGATAAAGATTGTTTCTCAAATAAATTAAAATCATTTTTTGTATTAACACTAACGCTTACTACACTACTGGCAATAGGAGTAATTATTGTCCTTTCTTTTTTAGGAAGCTTTTTTGGTTTACCGGTTTTGTTGACAATTACATTACCTGTAATTGCTTTGTTAGTTGTTTATTTTGAGTTTTTTACTTCTGTTATGGTTTATTTAAATCAAGCTGCCAAGTTTGCAGTTTATTCTTTAGGGAAGTTTGGAGTTGAGACATTATTAACCATTGTACTCGTAGTTGGTTTAGGGATGAATTGGACTGGAAGGGTGTTGTCTTTAAGTCTTGCTTTAATCATAATTGCTTTGTTTTTAGTAAAATATGTTTTCAAGAATTTTAGCGTAAAATCCAAGATTGTTGAGCCTTTTAAACAAATAAAAGAGTTAGCTAGAGGAGGTGGCGCATTAGCATTTATGAGCATGTCTTTTATGGTTATCAATTTATCAGATCGGTTTTTTATAGAAAAAATGATTGGGATTGAGGCAACAGGTATTTATGGTGTTGCAGCTACAGTTGCAGGAGTAATGTTTATGTTTATAGGAGCATTAATGAAAGTTATTCGCCCGAAACTTTATGAGGTTTTTAGATTAGAGGGAAAAAGTAAAGGACGTGGACGAATAGCAATCGGTTACCATACTTTTTTAGCATTATTTGGAATTGGGTTATTTATAGTTTTGCCTTATATATTTGAATATTTTATCGATAGTAAGTTTAATAGTTCTTTAACTCTGAGTAGGATTTTAATTGTAGGGTTATTCTTCTGGGGTAGCTATAGCTTTTTTATAAGTAAGTTATTATACTACAAAAAGAATCAGCATAATGCTATCATAGCTGTCATTTCAATGGTTATTAATTTAGTTTTGAATTATTTTATGATTAAAGAGTATGGAATTCAGGGAGCAGCTTTTGCAACTGTAATAACTTATGTTTGTATGTTTGTGAGTTCAATTATTTATTCAATAAGTAAGCGTTAGCATTGTAAGTAAATTAATTAGTTAAATATTAATATATAAAAGCAGTTTATTAGTTAAATAAATGGTTGATTTTTTAATAATTGGAACTCCTAAGGCTGGAACTACTGCGCTTCAGTATTATCTTAGTCAGCATAAAGATATATTTATGCCTAAAGAAAAAGAGGTTCATTTTTTTGGTGAAGAATTTCGAAATTCAGAAGAGGGTGAACAACAAATATATCGTAGAAATTATAATATTGAGGACTATGAAAGGTTATTTGATGCAGCAAGTAAAAAGCAAATAAAAGGTGAAGCCTCTGTTTTTTATTTATATTCTCCTACTGCACTTAAGGAGATTAAGGAATATAATCCTAAAATGAAGATTATTGTTTGTTTTCGTAATCCAATTGACTTTTTAACATCTTATCATCAAGACCAAATATATGTAGGAAATGAAGACGAACCTGATTTCTGGAAAGCATTGTCTTTAGAGGAAAAGAGAAAGTATGGAGAAAGTATACCTAAAAGTTGTACTTTAAGAAAAGCACTTTATTACGGTGAAATGGTAAAATATAAGCAGCACCTTCAAGATTATATTGATGAGTTTGGTCGGGAGAATGTACACCCTATAATATTCGAGGAGTTTATAAGTAGTCCTCAAAGTAGTTATGAAAAAGTATTAAATTTTTTAAATGTAAAAAAAGAGTTAAATTATAGTATAGATTTTAAGAAGGTTAACCCTAGAAGAAATGTTCGACTAAAGTGGTTTGATAATTTTATAAAACAGCCGAGTAGTAATGTCAGAAAGTTTGCTAGAGTATTTATACCAAGTCAAAAAAAAAGATTTTTAGCATTTCAATTACTTAGGAAAATTAATACATCTCACTCAAGAGTAAATGAGTTGGCTGATCATGAAAAGAGAAAACTCTATAAAGTGATTGAAAGTCAAATTAAAGACCTAGAAGAATATTTACAAATAAATTTATCAATTTGGAAAAAGTATAATTAATGAAAGTGTTTTTTAAAATACTCTATCAGCGTATTCCTTTTAAAGGCTCTATGTATAAATTGTTAAGAAGAGTATTTCCTTTACCGAAAGCAATTTATAAGCATCTGCATTTTAATGGAGTTATTAATGTCAAGGTAGATAAGCAAAATGGTTTTGAAATGCAGCATTATGGTTTTCAGTTAGAAAATGATATTTTTTGGTCAGGATTATTTGGAGGATGGGAAAAAGATTCACTTAAAATATGGCATAGTCTGGCTAAAAGCTCAGAAGTGATTTTTGATGTTGGAGCTAATACAGGAATATACTCCTTATTAGCTAAATGTGTAAATCCAAGTGCTCGAGTTTATGCATTTGATCCGGTTGAAAGAGTATATGATAAATTGGTTAAGAATATAGAGATCAACAATTATGATATTGTGGCTGAGAAACTAGCATTGTCTAACTTTGATGGAGAAGCAGTTATTTATGATGATGATTCAGAACATACCTATTCCGTTGCTGTAAATAAAAACGTTAGTGTAGGTAATCAGTCTCTTGTAGAGGTTCCTATTAGCGTTATGAAATTTTCAACTTATATAGAGCAAAAAAAACTAAATAAGATAGACTTAGTTAAGATAGATGTTGAGACTCATGAATTAGAAGTACTTAATGGTATGGAGGATTATTTAAAGAGGTATAAACCAAATATCTTAATTGAAGTACTAAACGATGAAATTGGAAATGGTATACTAAAACTATTCACAAATTTAGATTATGATTTCTATGAAATCTCAGAAATGGGAAGCGTTAGGTTGGTAGAGAGTATTAAAGCCGGTATCGGAAGAAACTATCTGCTTCATAATAAAAAAAGTGAATTTGACATTGAAAGTATTATTTGATAATGATTGTATATATTATTTCTAATACTTTTAAATCTGTAGCTTTTGAGATAATTGCAGATGGTGTAAAAAACAAAGGAGTATATTATATTTTAATTCAAAGTGAACCTAACACTCCATTTACTAATTACCTATCTAATAAGGGAATTGAATATCAAACTATCATAAGTACTAGTAGGTTAAGTTTAATACGTGGATTTTTTAAAATTCTTTTTCTTTTACTTAAACTCAAACCTTGTATTGTTCATACACACTTACGAGAAGCGAATTTCTTAGGCTTGACAGCTGCGTGGCTATCTGGTGTTAAAAATAGAATATATACAAGACACCACTCAACTTTCAATATAGAATATTATCCGAGAGAGGTTAAATGGGATAAGTATTTAAATAAGATTTCAACAAAGATCATTTCAATTTCAAAGAATGTAACTAATGTGCTTTTGAACGAAGAAAATGTCAGTGCAAGTAAGGTTGTAGAAATACCACACGGCTTTTATTTAGATGAATATAAAATCAAAAGTCAAGATGAAATTGATAATATTAAGTTAAAGTATAACTTGGATCGTAACATTTATCCAATAATTGGTGTAGTCTCAAGGTATTTAAAACTTAAAGGAATAGAATATATTATTGAAGCTTTTGCCGAGTATAAAAAACGTTACCCCAATGCCCATTTAGTTTTAGCAAATGCGAAAGGAATTGATCAAGTAGAGGTTAAAAATCAGTTAAATGCAATGTTAAATCAAGAGGATTATACAGAAATACTTTTTGAGAATGATGTATTTGGTTTGTATAATTTGTTTGATTATTTCGTGCATGTCCCTATAAACAATAGAGTTGAAGCTTTTGGTCAAGTATATATAGAGGCTTTAGCAACAGCTGTTCCATCTGTTTTTACTATTTCCGGAATAGCGAATGAGTTTGTTGAAGATGAGTATAATGCATTAGTTGTTCAATATAAAAATAGTAAAGCGATATATGATGCGCTCATAAAGTTAAGTGAAAACGCTCAACTAAGAGCTCGTTTAAAAGAGAGCGGGCTTAAGTCAATTCAGAGGTTTTCTCATCTAGGATATATTGAAAATCACTTAAACTTATATAACCAATTATGTCATCAGAAAGACAAGAAATAAACAGAGATACTCCATGGTGGGGTGAACACCTTCATCGATATATGGAAGTTATAAAAAGATTAAAAGGAAATGAAAAAATTCTCGACTTGGCTTGTGGATCGGGGTATGGGAGCAATATTTTAGCAGATAGTACTTCGGCTTTAGTTATTGGTGGAGATATATCAAAGTCAACCATTGAGGACTGTAAAAAGCATTGGACTAAAGATAACCTTGATTTTCTTGAATTAAATGGAGCAGAATTAAACTTCCTTTCAAATACATTTGATCTTATCGTATCATTTGAAACTATCGAGCACACTGAATCTTATAATCAGATGATTGTTGAATTTAAGAGGGTTGTGAAAAAAGGGGGAAGTATATTTCTTTCAACTCCAAACAAGAAAATAAATAGTCCAAATGGGGTAATTGTTAATCCATTTCATACTCAAGAGTGGTACTTCGATGAATTCTACAGTTTATTAGAGAATTATTTTCAAGATTTTGAATTATTTGGACAGCAATATAGTCGCTATTCTAATCGAAAAAGTTTAGCTTATGCTTTAGAAAAGTTTTTTTACCTAAGAGGTGTCAGGAAACTGCCTTTGATGATAAAGAATTCTGTTTTTAAATTACTTGGTTTTGAGTCATTTTACCCTCTTAGCAATGATTTCTCTCTAGTGAGTGATAAAGATAAAGTTAAAGCGTGTAAAACATTTTTTGCCATATGCAAAGTTTAATTACTTCCTTAGTTTCAGTAGTTATTCCTTGCTATAATGCAGAAGAGTATATAGAGGAAACAATTGATTCAATCTGTTGTCAATCATATAAAAATACTGAGATTATTATAGTGGATGATGGTTCAACAGATCAATCAGTTCAAATAATTAAAAAAAAGGATTTAGATAATGTATTTGTAATCAAACAATCAAATAAAGGTGTTTCAGCTGCAAGAAATGAAGGGGTAAAAAAAGCAAGAGGTGAATTCATTATTTTCTTTGATGCAGATGACTTAATGTCTTATAATTTCATTGAAAAACGGGTGGATGAATTGAATAAAAATAAAGAAGTTGGTTTTGTATGTGGTCGGGTGAAGTCTTTTAATCATTCAAATGATGAGCTTTACGAAGTAGCTTTTGGAGCTGCTGAAAATGTAATAAATGAGGTGTTGTTTTATCAAAGCGACATTAACACTTGTCCTTCTAATTATATGTATAGAACTAATACGTTAAAAGAGTTTGAACTGCTTTTTAATGAGAATCTTTTTAGTTCAGCAGATCGTTTCTTCTTAATTGAAGTTGCAAGTCGTAATATTAAAGGCAAGTTACTTAAGACAGGAGGAGAGTTGCTTTATAGGAAACATAGTGATAGTATGTCATCAAAGATTACTGATCGATTACTGAAAGATAAACTAATTTACTATAGGTGTTTAATTAAAAGAGATTTAATACCACCTCATATTAAAAAAGAAACTTTAGCCAAAGGGTTTTTTATTTTAGCTGGAACGGCTTATAAGTTGAAAGCTTATTTTAAGACAATAACATACTTAGTTATTTCATTTTATTATTCACCGACTTTTTTATTGAGATCATTTTTTAAAAAAATACTACTTAAAACTAAATAGGGTTATATGGTTTTAAAGCGACTAAGTTTTTTTTCTTTTTTTGAATAAAAGTATATAATTGTTAGAGCTGCAGTAAAAAAAGGTAATGCAGGTGTTTTGTAACGGGATAATGCTCCAAAGTTATATGATGTAAAGCCTACAGCATAGGCAAAGATGAGTGCAAAAATTAAGAACGCCAATAGGTTGGTGTCTTTAAATAGTATCCTTAAAATATTTCTTAATCCGGTTTTAAATATTATATAAATGGTGATTATTAATAATAAAAAGGATTGAATACCCTCAAAGAGAGTAGGAATATTTTTTGTTTCTAAAAAAATAAATGGACGATAAAAAGTAACAAATAGTGACTCCGGGGCTTTAGAAAGCATGCCCAATGGAGTATAGCTTACTTCTCCTAATGTGTAGCCAGATTGTCCTCGGGTTTCAGCCAGATAGCTATGCCAACTATGAAAACCTTTTGCTATGCTTTCTAGATTCTCCAAAGAATATTTACCGGCAGATTCGGAAATTTCATTGAAAAGTAAATAACCAAATAAAATAAAACTTAAAGCAATAAAAGGAGTAATGAGGTATTTGTAGAATGTGCTCTTAATTTGTTGATTAATTCTCCCTTGCGCCCAAAGTAACATGCTTGGGATAAAAATGTAGAGTACATAAGGTTTTAAAATGATGGTAGAATATATTGCCAAAGTGGCTAATGTTAAGTAAATCCACTTTTTATGATAAAGTAGTTTGAAAATTGCAAAAAATAGCACACCTAAACCTAATAGTGTTACACTGTCTTTCAGTATCCCCGATGTCCATATTGCAAGAGTAGGGTAGAAAAGTGTTCCAATAGCAAAAAACATTGATGCTTTTTGGTATAGATTAACAAAAACTGTAAAAATCAACCATGCTCCAATTGATGTAAAAAGTGTGAAGTTTAATGTGGTTGTTAGAAATTGATTAGCGGATATTAAAGCAAATGGTGCTGTTAACTTACTCATGAAAATTGTATCAGGAGACTTTAAAACCTCTAATATGTAATATCCTTCAATTGCAGGGAGTTGTGAAGTTTCATTTAAATCAATAAAGTAATGATTGATTAGGTTGGTTGGTTCGTAGAGAATAAGGTTTGAAAAGTAAACAGCGCCTTCAAAATATAAAAAAGTATCTCCTCCTTTGTAGTAATACACATGGATTAAAGCAAAAGCGATTGCGGTTATTATTTTGAACGAAAAATACGGAATGAAGTACTTTCGAGTTTTATCACTTATTTGATTACGAATAGCAAATAGTATAATTATTGCCATTACTGTATAAGCTGAGCAAAGAACTATGTCTAGAGTATGGAGCTCTGTAATTTTTAGCATTCAGCTTATTTTTATGTTAATCTTAACATGAATAGTTTGAGTAAACAAAAATGAATTTATTTTTACAAAAAACCTATTCCCTTCGGTATATTTGTAGAATGATTTACAGGCGTATTGGACTATTCTTAATTGTCTGTCTACTAATTATTAGTCAGAATGCAAATGCTCAGAATGTTCGCTTAGTCGCTCCGAAGCAAAATCAATATGTAGATTCAATTGTTGAGTTTAGCTGGTCTGCTGCAGATAGTGCAATGCTTTATACTGTAAATATATCGAAAGACACTTCAAACACTTCCCTTTACAGTAATTATACTACTTTGAATAACAGAATATCTTTAAAGGTGGATACTGGAAGTTTTTTTTGGAGAGTTAATGTAATAACTAAAACGAACTATTCCTTTTCAACTAATTGGAGTGGTTATACTCATTACCTTCCCAATAGGGTGGATAGTCTTAATTTATGGCTTATAGCTGATACTTCACATTTAACGCTTGTTAGAGATTCATTTGTTGCTCAATGGTTTGATTTAAGCGCTGAGCTTAATCATACTAATTATCAGGCTAATGCTGGAGTTCAGCCATTGGTGAAGTACAATAAATTAAATAATTTTTCAGCTGTTAGATTCGATAGCCCAATAACTAACTTTTGTAGATTAGACCTAACCAATTCATTAACCTCAGAAGACTATTCTGTATTTATGGTTTACAATCATTTCGATAGTCAGTTTAGAAGACGAATATTAATGAGTTTAAACAATAGCAACTGGTATATGGGGATCAATGCTAATCAGTTTACAGTATTTGACAGCTTAAGTCTTCAAGGAAAAACGGTTTTAGATAAACAGTTTGTAGTTCATAACATATACTCAAATAATGATACGGTATCAAATATTGTAAATGGTAATGAGTATGGAAAACGAAAGTCAATTAATTCCCCGGGTACTAATTTAAGACTTGGTTTTGATCAACCTTTTTCAGACATCCTCGAAGTCATCATGATCAACGGTTCCATTACTCCTCAGGAGCGCCAAAACATCGACCAATACCTCATGGACAAATACGCTCCTCCGGTGAACTTAGGTCCTGATCGAAAAGTCTGTAGCTTTCCTGATTCCATTGCTTTGGGAATTGATTATGCTTTAGATTATCAGTGGAGCAACGGAGATACTACAGATGCCGTTCAAATAGATTCGGCAGGAAAGTATTATGTGACAATTACTGACATGTTTGAACGGACTTCAGTGGATTCTGTTTACCTTACATTAGATACATCGGACTATCAATTCAGCTTTAACTTTCAAGATACAACAATTTGTGTAGGCGACACCATTGTATTACAAACTCAAAAGCTCGATCGCTTTACTTATCAATGGAATACTTCTGCTACTTCTACTACTATAGAGGTAGCTGATGCGGGTCAATATATTTTGTCGGTTCAAAACTGCTTAAACAACATTTCATCTGACACGATTCAAGTCAATTTAAATCAACCGCGATTTAGCTTAGGGAGGGATACCATTGCTTGTTTTAATGAAGTGCTTACTTTACAGCCGGATTCTACTTTTAATAATGTGAGTTATTTTTGGTCGAATAATCAAAACTCGGCTAGCATAGCTGCGGATACAAGCGGCTTGTATAGTCTTAGGGTGGAAGACCGTTATGGTTGTGAGTTTAGCGACTCTATTTTTGTAGAAATCGACTCTTCTCTTTTTGGACTTACTTTAGGCCCCGATACTTCATTATGCGCAGGAAATCAGATTGGACTACAGCTGCCTGCCGACACAATTAGTAGCTATTTGTGGAATACAAATGATACTTCTGCCTTGCTAGAGGTGAATACTTCCGGAAATTATTATTTAACGGTATCGAATGGTCGTTGTCAATTGTCAGATACAATTCAAGTTGCTATTCAAGGTCAGGCTCCTACAGCTTCCTTCTCAGCTTCCAACTTTTGCTTTATGGACACTGTAAGCTTTAGCGACTTCTCCTCTGCACCAATGGGCGACACCTTAGTAGATTGGAAGTGGAGTTTTGGCAATCAAGATTCAGCATTTGTGCCAAATCCAATGCATCGCTTTTCAAATGTTCAAACCTATAGAGTGCTATTGCAAGTGGAAACCGATAAAGGCTGTATTGATACGGCTCAACAGAATATTGTTATCCGCCCAAAACCTATTGCCGACTTTGCTTCATTTGCCGCTTGTGCAAAAGAGGTCGTTTACTTTGCCGATAGTAGTAAAATCTCAAGCGGTAATATAATTGGCTATTTGTGGAACTTTGGCGACACAGCTGCTGCGGTTAACTCTTCTAATCAACCTAACCCAAGACACACTTATGATACCCTTGGGCTTTATCAAGTTCAGTTGATTGTAGAGAGTGAGTTTGGTTGTAAAGACACCGCATTTCAACAAAAAAATATTAATCCAACGCCTAATGTAAAATATTCTTTCAAAGGAAATTGCTTGAATGATTCAGTACTTTTCAACAACCAAACAGTTATTGCTGGAAATGAACAAGCTAGTGACTTTCTGTGGATTATTGAGGGCTTGTTTTATCGAGAAGCTAATCCTGCTTTACAGTTTTTTAGCAGTGGTAAAAAGGAAGTTTTTTTTAGAGTTACAACGGACTCATCTTGTTATGCAGTGGTGGAAGATAGTATTGAAATATTTAATAACCCCATTGCTGACTTAGTTATGAATGAATATTGTGAAGAAACACCTTTTGCAATTCAAGACAATAGTTCAGGGGCATATCCCATCACCAATTGGCTATATGTGATTGATGAAGACACTTCATATCAGCAGAATCCAACTTTTACAATTGAGGAAAATGGCACCTACTCCTTGTTTATGAAAGTTTCCGATACAAATGAATGTGTGGACTCTATTCAAAGAAATATTGATGTTAATCCCAAGCCAACAGCTGATTTTGCATTTTTGATAAACAACAGCGGAGCACCTTATCGATTAGCCGTTGAGAACAATTCCAAAGGTGCACAAACCTACTTTTGGGATTTGGGGAATGGAGTAACTTCAACGCTTGATGTTCCTGATTATACCTACACAAATCCGGGAAATTATTCAATAAAGTTAGTAGCCAGTGCTTCGAATACTTGTAAAGATAGTTTGAGCAAGAACTTAAGAGTTTTGCCAAATTACTTAGATGCATTTATTGAAAATTTAATTTTGTCAAAAGATGCAAATGGATATTTAAAAGTTCAGTTGAGCTTAGTGAATACAGGCAATAATTTAATTGATTCAATACAGCTTGAAGCAAATATAAACGGCGACTTTACGGTATCAGAAAAAGTTGATGGACCAATTGAAAGGTCGAAGACGAAAGGACACGAAATGAATGCCAGCATAAGAAGCGATGAGGAAGTAGACTTTGTTTGCCTTAAAATTGTTACGGTAAATGGGCGACTTGACGATGTATTGGAGAACAATGAGCTTTGTGAAGCGGGGTTTAACAACGAATTAATGATTAATGTGTTTCCAAATCCAACAAGCGGGCAGATTAACTTTGAATATGTAATTCCCTCTTCTGCAAAGGTTCAAATTCAGATTTTTGATCAATTAGGGAAAAAGATGGTAGATAAAGACCTAGGTGTTCAAACTAAAGGCTATTATTTAAGCACTTTCAGTTTAAGTCACTTAAAAACCGGAAGCTATAACTATCGATTGGTTTACGGAGATCAAGAAAAGACGGGAACCATTATTAAGCAACAGTAATCTTTCACTTATATATAATTCATGGAACTCATTTTTGCAACGCAAAACCCCAATAAAGTAAAGGAAATTCAAAATCAATTAACTGAAAACATTAAGGTGCTAAGTCTTGCCGATTTAGATTATTCTGAAGATCTTGAAGAAACTCAAAACACTTTAGAAGGAAACGCTTGGCAAAAAGCAGATTTTATCTACGAGCACTTTAATCGCAATTGCTTTGCAGACGACACCGGACTAGAAGTAGAGGCTTTAAACAATGAGCCGGGAGTATATTCTGCTCGTTATGCAGGAGCAGAAAAGTCATTTGAGGCAAATATGAATAAAGTGCTTGATAAACTCAAAGGGAAAGATAACCGAAATGCACGCTTTAGAACCGTAATTGCTTTAATTATTGATGGAGAAAAGTACGAGTTTGAAGGAATATGCGAAGGAGAAATAATTGAGAATAAGAGGGGGGAGGAAGGCTTTGGTTATGATCCAATTTTTCAACCTAAAGGTTATAACAGAACTTTTGCAGAAATGGATTTGTTGGAAAAAAATAAAATAAGCCACCGAGGTATTGCCGTTAAGAAGTTGATTGATTTTTTGTTGAAATATGAAAGTTGAAGGTGTGCATTGTGATTTCCTAAATCATTGAATGACTTTATAAAGAGTATGGAAAATAGAGAATAGAATATAGATTTTTTGATTAATCCTAAGTTTGGTTGTCACATTTACTCATTAATAATTGGCGATCAGCAATTACACATTGTTTTTAACATTAAGAAGTGAAGGCACTCTTTTAAAATATGAAATATGAAGGCAGAAACTTTGAAACTGTCTCGCTTAGGCGAGAATTGGTTCTTACTTTGCTTGCTATTGTTGAAAAGACTCCAGAAACTATTCGCACCTTTAGCTTTTGCGGTTAAAACCACAACTTTTAACTTTAAACTTCTCTTCTCTAACAGCAAAGCGGTCTTTTCTCCAACAGCGCAGCGGTCTTGCTTCTCTATTCTAAACTCTAAATATTTTAACTAATTTCGTAATCCAATTTTTATCAATACATTTATTCAGAATATGAAGGCTAAAATGTCAACAGATAAGGGCGATATGCTCATTGATTTCTATCAGAAAGATGCACCTAAAACGGTGGCCAATTTTGTGAAATTGTCAAAAGATGGTTTTTACGACGGTTTGACTTTCCACAGAGTAATTCCAGATTTTGTAGTTCAAGGTGGTTGTCCTGATGGCACCGGAGCAGGTGGTCCGGGTTACAGCATCGATTGTGAGTTAGATGGTGATAATCAATACCACGACAGAGGTGTTTTATCAATGGCTCATGCCGGTAGAAATACTGGTGGCTCACAATTTTTTATTTGTCACAGTAGACAAAATACGGCTCACTTAGACAGAAACCACACTTGTTTTGGAAAAGTTGTAGAAGGCTTGGATGTGATTGATGAAATCAGACAAGGAGATACAATTAATAAAATAGAAATTATAGAAGCATAGAATTATGAGTTTTGAGTTAGAAGGTAAGTTAATAGAAAAGTTTGATGAGCAGCAAGTAAGCGACTCTTTTAAAAAGAGAGAGTTTGTGGTAGAAACTACCGATGAAGGCGGCGGTAGAGTTTTTACTGAGCAGATTAAGTTTCAATTGGTTCAAGATAAATGTGATTTGATTAATCAAGTGCAGGTAGGTCAGCCGGTAAAAGTTTCTTTTAACATTAAAGGGAGAAGATGGGAAAAAGCCGGAAAAGTGAATTATTTCACCAATTTAGATGCTTGGAGAGTAGAAGCTGCCGGTGAAAGCTCAGCACAATCGGCACCGACAGGAAATGCTGCACCTCCTCCATCCGAAGAACCACCACAAAATTTCAATACAACCGACATCAGCTCTTCTGATGAGGTAGATGATTTACCTTTCTAAAATACCATAACATAGCGATTGGATTCCTTAACTCAGATTGTTTTAGGCGGAGCAGTTGGTGAGGCTGTTCTGGGTAAGAAAGTAGGAAATAAAGCCGTCCTATGGGGAGCCATAGGCGGCACAATTCCCGATTTAGATACCATTCCCGGGCAGTTTATGGACACTGTTTCTCGCCTAGAAGTCCACCGTGGTTTCAGCCATTCCATTGTTTTTGCTTTATTAATTGCCCCTCTGCTAGGCTTTGTAATTCACAAACTTTATCAGCGAAAAAAAGAAGCAGATTGGTGGGGCTGGACGCAATTGTTCTTTTGGTCCATCTTTACACATCCACTATTAGATATTTTTACTACTTGGGGGACACAGTTTTTTTGGCCCATGGAGTGGCGCATTGCTATTCAATCTATTTTTGTAATTGACCCGCTTTATACGCTCCCTTTTTTAATTTGCTTGCTTGCTGTTTTACTGATGAATCGAAAAAGTGAGAAACGCAGGAAATGGAATCGCTTAGGCTTGATCATTAGCTCATCCTACCTATTAATTACGCTTGGCTTAAAACTCTATGCGAATTATCAGTTCGAGAATTTGTTGGAGAAAAATGCCATCACTTACAAACAATACGATAGTCGACCTACACCTTTTAATACGCTTTTATGGACATTTAACGTAGAACGAGAAGATGACTTTTTGATTGCCTACTATTCCATTTTCGATAAAGGAGAAACACTGGAATATAAACGATTTCCCAAAAATGAGCACTTACTAAAACCTTATCGCAACAACCCAAAGGTGGAGCGCTTGATTTTCTTAACCAAAGGGTATTATACCATTCAACAAACAAAAGAAGGTTTGTATATGAATGACTTGCGATTTGGTTTAATCGACGGTTTTTCAGACAACAATAACGATTTTGTTTTCACCTATATCATTAAACCGAACAATACCGCAGTTCAAATCGACCAAAAGGAAAATTCGTTTAAAGGCATGGAAGGTGTGCTTATTAAACTGTGGAAACGAATGTGGGGAATAGGCTAGAATAGATGACCCGCTTTGTTCTTTCTTAAATTTTACAGAACTTTCATTTCAAATTAATAACGATTGAGTATAGAAAAACAAGCTATAAGAACAACCTACTTTAGTATAATGTCAGGGATTCTTCTGGCAATTATAAAAGCTATTGCAGGAGTTCTAGGACATTCTTATGCTTTAGTAGCCGATGCTATTGAATCTACTACAGACGTTTTTTCTTCTTTTTTAGTTTTGTTGGGATTGAAGTATGCCAAAAGGCCGGCAGATGAAAACCATCCCTACGGGCATGGGAAGATAGAGCCTTTAATTACTTTTATTATTGTTGTCTTTTTAGTGGTTTCAGCTGCAGTGATAGCTCATGAAAGTATACAGAATATTTCAAGTCCGCATGAAATGCCGGAGCCATGGACGCTCATTGTTTTGTTGGCAATTGTTATTTGGAAAGAAGTTTCTTACAGAATAGTACTTAAGAAAAGCAAGCAGACCAATAGTTCGTCATTAAGAGCAGATGCTTGGCATCATAGAAGTGATGCCATTACGTCGGTTATGGCATTTATCGGAATTGCTTTTGCCAACATTATGGGTGAGGGATATGAAAGTGCAGATGATTGGGCGGCGCTTTTTGCCTCAGTATTTATTTTATACAATAGTTACAAAATTTTCCGACCTGCCTTGGGTGAAGTGATGGACGAACAACGTTATGATGATATCATTGCTGAAGTTCGGAAATTTTCCACTCAAGTTCCGGGAGTGTTAGCTACTGAAAAGTGCATGCTCCGTAAAACAGGTATGAAGTATCATGTAGATTTGCATGCCATTGTAGATGCAGAAATTTCTGTAAAAGAAGGTCATCGCATTGCACATGAATTGCAGGATTACTTAAAAGAACATATTTCTAATCTTGGAAATATTCTGATTCATATTGAACCGGATAAGTAAAGTTTTTATAGAGCTAAGAAGAAGGAGCAAAAGTTAAAAGTGCCTTAAGTTTGAAGTTAAAAGTTAATTAAATCTTTTATTCCACATTTGACATTTGAAATTTGCGATTTGAAATTCTTTAACAAGTTTTTATACCTTTGGCTTAGTTAAACCAATCTATGAAAGCACTGCTGATCTCTGTTTTTTTAATTTTTACTTCAAGCTCCTTTCAAAAAGATAACATCTATCTTGGAAAGGGGAGTGTAGACTTCTTGTCGGAAGCTCCTTTGGAAATCATTCGAGCGAGGAGCGAAGAATTGAAAGGCTTACTGGATTTGGAGAAAAGAACCTTTGCTTTTAGCATCCGCATAAAGAGTTTTGATGGATTTAATAGTGCCTTGCAAAAAGAACATTTTAATGAACATTACTTAGAAAGCGATTTGTATCCCAAGGCAACTTTTAGCGGAAATTTAATGGGAGACTTTGATGCCACCTCAGATTTTACCGAATCTTTAGTGGCAAAAGGCAAAATGAATATTCATAATGAAACTCAAATGGTGGTTATTCCTATTGAATTGAGTAAAGAGGGCGATGATATTACTGCAAGTGCTAGATTTGATGTAGCATTAGCTGACTATAATATTTCTATTCCTAAAATATTGGAAGCAAAGATTTCTCCAATTATTAAAGTAGATGTAGCATTAAAATTTGAACCCAATGAATAGGCTTTTATTGCTATTCATTTTTCTGCTTAGTGCCAACTTAGCTTTTACTAAACACATTAAAAAGAGCTTTGCGTTAAATCAAATAGAAAATCCTAAACAAATTATCCAAGATAGTAGAGGGCAGGTCTATTTATTGTCGGATTATAAAGCCTGTGCTTTTGGGGTAAATGGCACTGAAAATGTGTGCAGGGACTTTGAGCAAAAGATTAAAGAGTTAATTATTTTCGAGGGTGAGCAGTCGGCACTTGCCGTTGATGATCAATTGCAATTGTATAAAAATAAGCAGTTGCAAAATGAAATCTTCATTGGAGAGTCTATTCAAGCCATTGCCTATTTTGATAAGCATGTTTTTATTGGCACAACGAATGGTTTGTTATTGAAGTATCATATTCAAAATGAAAAACTTGATACCTTAAAATCTTTTGAGCAAGCTTTTATTAATGATTTATTGGTTGTTGATTCAGTACTTTGGGTGGCTTATGATCATGGAGTTGCTGTTTTTTCTGCTAAGGATTTTACGGCTTTAACACAAATCAGTCTGCCCAATAAAATTGTAAACAGATTGTTAGAAGCAGCTGATTATGGAGTGTATGCATTTACTGAGTTTGGCGATATTTATTGGTACGCTGCTAACTATGACTTGCTTGCGCATCGCAAAATGAAGGTAAAATTAATTGGAGCGTCATCTCATCGTTCAAACAGTTATTTATTGGCTGAAAATGCTTGTTATGAATTGAATGAAGATTTGAGCCTTGACTTATTGCAGGAAGGAAGCTTCTCGGCAATTTATGCGCTCAACAATCAATTGCTTTTAGCAGATGAGAACTCCATTCACAGCTTAGATGTAACACAGGAAGCAATTACCGCTGTTCAGGACTGTTTTTCTGTTTTTGCTGAGGACAATGAGCTACTTTGGGTAGGAAGTAAAGGAAAGGTTTTCCTATTGGAAGATGATCGCATTAAAATGACCATAAATCTGCCGGGTAAGGAAAATGAAAGCAGAAGTGTTTCATCCATTTACGTTTCTGATAAATATGTTTTTGCCGGTACAATGGGGGAAGGCTTGTTTGTATTTAACAAATCAGGAGAATTTGAGAAACAACTTTTGATTGAAGAAGATAACAATCAAAAAAACATCATTCAAATGCAATTCAACAATCAAAAGTTGTGGGTGGCTTATCTTAATGGTGTGATTAGTTTAGATGTTGAGAAATTGCAAGTAATTAGGAATCATTCAGACATCATTGGGAGTAATTATTTATATAGCATTAAGAGTATTGATGAAGATGAGTTTTTGGCGGGCACTTCCGTACATGGCTTGCTCTATTTTAAGAATAACAAATTAAGGGAGTTACTTGCTGATCGATCGGTTTTTGCTATTGAAAGAAGTAAGGATGCTTTATATGTTAGCACCGAAAACGATGGCGTTTATCGAATTAGTCCGGCTTCATTAAAAGCAGAGAAAATCTCACAACAGAACAAAGTGTTTAGCATTCATAGTGTTGGAGAACTTCTTTTATTGGCTTCGGAGAACGACCTAAGTCTGTTTGATCCAAAGAGCAATAATAAATTTGATTTGCCTGATATTGGCTTGAATAAAATGCAATTTAATTCAACTTACTCAACTGATCAATATATTTTTATTGGCTATTCAAATGGAGTGCTAAAAATAGATAAATCCAAGCTGAAGACCTTGAGTAATTTGTCTGTTTATTTGTATCAGCCTAAGTTATTTAATGAAGAGATTTTATCAGGGGACAATGAGTTTTCCGCCAAGGAGAACACTTTTACCTTTCATTTTCAAACTTATAATTATTACCGACCTGAAAATACTTTTTACAAGTATCGCTTGCTTGGGTTAGACAGCAGTTGGCAGTTGATTAGCCAAACTTATGTGAATTACTACAATTTACCTTCGGGGGAGTATAATTTTCAAGTTGCTGCTGGTTATGCAGCAGATTTTATTCCAACAGACTACGCCGAATTTCCATTTAAAATTGCACTTCCTTTTTGGAAAAAACCAATTTTTATTATATTGTTTTTTTTGCTGTTAGCAGGATTTGTTTATGCTTTTATTAAATGGCGTGAGAGCCAAATTTTGGCTAAGAGTAAGATGGAAAGAGAGCGTTTGCGATTTGAATTTGATCAATTGAAAAATCAAGTCGACCCTCACTTTTTGTTTAATAGTCTAAACTCAATTATCGACTTGATTGAAGTAGAGCCGGAGGTAGCAATTGATGCTGTGGCTAAACTGTCAAACACCTATCGTTCAATACTAGAATACGGTAAAATTGATACCGTAGATTTACAAACAGAAATTAAGTTGGCTGAGCAGTACTTTCAAATTCATCAGTTGAGGTATCACGATTTAATTCGTTTAAAAATTGATAACTTAGATGTTGATTTAGGATATCGATTACTTCCTTTATCACTGCAGTTCTTAATTGAAAATGCGATAAAGCACAATCAAATTGACAAAAAACATCGCTTAACCATAAAAATATACAAAGAGCAAGATTATTTGGTTGTTGAGAATAACATACATGCTAAAAAACAAACGGTTGCTTCAACGGCCTTGGGAATTATCAATTTAAAGAAACGCTATGCTCAATTGAGTGCTAAAGAGCTTGTCGTATTGAAAAGTGATGATTTATTTATCGTAAAACTTCCATTAATCTATGGCTAGAGTAATTATTTTAGAAGACGAACCGGCTGCTTTAAACCGCATTAAACGATTGGTATTAAAGCTAAAACCCGAATATGAAATCATTGGCGATGCCGATAGCGTTGAAGAAGGCAAAGCCTTGTTAAAAAAACAAACGTTTGATTTAATTATTGCCGATATTCAGTTGTCGGATGGTTTGAGTTTTGAGGTTTTAGAATCCATAGAGAAATCTGTTCCAATTATATTTCTTACTGCTTACAATCAATATGCTGTGGATGCTTTTGAATATAACGGCATTCACTATTTACTCAAACCCATTGAGGTGGACAAGCTCAACGATGCCTTAAATCGCTTTGAAAGTCATCAGATTAATCAAGCGAAAGTAAAAGATGTGCTTCACTTTTTTAAAGCCAAGCAAAAGGAGGGAAGCAAGAACATTTTGAGCAAAGTAGGTAACAAAATTCAAGTGATTGACGTGAATGACATTGCCTACGCTTATTTGGATAATGGAATAAATCGAGTAGTAGCTTTTGATGGAAATACCTATCCGGTAGATTATACCATGGAACAGTTGATGAATAAGTTAAAGTCTAAGCAGTACTTTCAAATTAACCGGCAAATGCTGGTAAACATTGCTGCGGTGGAAGAAATGAAGAAGTACAGCAGCAGTAGGCTTAAACTTACATTAGCGCCAAAATTTGAAGGAGAAGCTGTGGTTAGCAAGGAGAAAACACCGCTCTTTAAACAGTGGATGGTGGAGACTGATTTTTGAAAGGTTTAATAAATGCCGCAGCATTGCAAATGCCTTTTTATCTTTAAAATCTTCGTTTTTAAGTGATTAATGCTTGAAAATATTTGCTTTCAATGATTTCACTGAAACTGTTTAAATTTTTGGTATGTTTGAAGCTGAAAATTAGCTACTGAATTTCAGTGCGATAAAAATTAATTTTAAACAGGCAAAAGGTAGATGAAATACATTAGTGTGTTTTAGCTGACTGTTATGCAAAATTTAGATGGAGAAAAATCTAGAGAAAATAAAAGATGATATTATTCAGAAACTTGATAAAAGGGGGTATCAAGAAGTAACTATCAAATCATACTCTAGTCAACTTCTAAATCTTTTCTCTTATTACCCTGCTGTTGAACCGACAGAAATAACTAATAAACAAGTTTGTAAATATGCCCAATCTTTAATTTCCAAAAATTACTCTGCTTCTACGGTTAGACTTTTATTCTATGCTTGTTCATTTTACTTTGATGAAATCAATAACAAAAATCATGGGCTATATAAGGTAAAATTACCCCCTGAGAAAAATATTGAACCTGAGTTCTTTTTACAGAGTGAAGTTTTAGAACTCATCGAACATAAAAAAAATTTAAAGCACAAATCAATATTGCTCTTAATGTATTCATGTGGACTTGAAACTGGTGAGTTATTGAATTTGCAGGTAAATCATATTAGATCAAGAGAACAACGTCCTAATATCCATATTATTGATAATTCCGGAAAACTTAAAAGAAAAGCATTTTTATCAAAAAGAATCCTTCCAATACTACGAGAATATTATCAAGCTTTTTTACCGGAAAAATGGTTTTTCTACAGTCAAAATGACAAGAATAAAAAATATTCTCCCACAAGCGTACGCAAAATGATTGATGATTCAATTGCAGACTTGAATCTTAATCCAAGACTAAAGTCAAAGTCCTTACGACATTCCTATATTAAACATATGAATGAGTTAGGGATACCATTACCTATCATTTTGAATCACTTGGGACTTCAAGGATTTGATTCTCATTTAAAATACGCAAAACTACTTTACCCAAATGCTCAAATCACCTATACTCCTTTAGACAAAAGAATTAATGAAAATACTCAAATTGAGGATTTTAAAGATTTAGAACATTTGGTTTTTGAGTTAGAGGACCAAAATGAAATTGATTATTTATTAGAAGGAATAGAATGTTTTCGAATTGGTTCTTTGCGTGCAGGTGTAATTTTTATTTGGTCCGCAGCAATAAAAAACATTAGACAAAAAATTATTGAAACTTCTAATTTGAAAGAAATAAACCAAGAACTTCAAGCTATTGACCCAAAAGCTAAACAAATTAAAAATGTTGACAGCTTCGAATTCATTAAAGATGAAACAACACTATTATTAAGTCAAAAAATTGGTCTCTATGATAAATTCGAAAAAAATGAACTCTCCAATGCTTGTTTAGGCCTGCGGAACAAATGTGGGCATCCTTCGAATTATAAACCTGAAATTCATAAAGTAAAAGCATTTGTCGAAGATGTACTTAACATGGTTTATAAAAAGAAAATTGCATAACATTCTGTATGAAATCATGGCTGGGAAGTGGTTTGTGAATGGTTCGTTTTTCAAGGAGGCTCCGTCAAATCTACGATTTGAATCGCACGGAGAAATAAGCAATTAAAATCGCAGGTTTGCCTAAGTGGTAAACCGAAATTAACTTACAAGAAAATCAGCCACAATTCATACAGTGTCGTTGGCAACAAGCTAAAATCAAAATCCTTATTACTTAATAATATGATGAAAGATATTATTTTATCGCACGTAAATTTAACAGAGTATCAATATGAAATTTTGTTAAGCGTTTCAAAGAAGCATAGTATTTTAAAAGGTCAGATTATATTCCGTCCGGAGAAACCTAACCTCAAGTATTTATTTTTGGAAAAAGGACTTTTGCGTGGTTATAAAATTATTGATGGAAAGGACTTTACGCATCATTTTTATTTACCTAATTGGTTTGCCACAGATTACAAAAGTTACCTAACGGAAAAGCCAAGTGATATTTTTATTGAATCATTGACAGACGCAGAATATTACGAATTTAATAAAAAAGACCTTTTACATCTTTTTAGGGAACAACATGAGTTTGAAAAGTTAGGAAGAATTATAGCTGAAGAGGCTTTTTTACAAACAGTTGAAAAGTTATCAGGTATGCAATTATATAGCTTAGAAGATCGTTATAAAAGATTGCTTGAAAAGAATCCTAAACTCTTTCAAAAAGTACCTCAAAAATATATTGCTTCATATTTAGGTGTAGCAGAACAAAGTTTAAGTAGAATAAAAAAGCAGATTATTTCTTAACAATTGTGAATGCTTCTATCTCTTTAACCATTTAACTTTGTCCCAAAGAAAAATGATATTTTATGAATAGATCCCTTTTAATTATAACAATTGTTTTATTAATCCCCACTTTTTCCTGCAAAGCACAATCGCAATTGACAGAGCCTGAAACAGATTGTAAGTATATTCTCCCTTGGACATGTGAATCATGCACATTCAAATGGACGGGAGATTGTTTGAATAATTTACCAGAGAGAAAAGGAGTTTTAACCGTAATAAATCAATCTGAAGAAATAATGAAGTATGAAGGAGAAATGAAAAATGGCAGATTTGATGGTGTCGGAAAATATAGAGATGCAATGAATCAACTAGAAGGAGATTTTAGAAATGGGATTTATCTTGGAGCTAATCCACATGTATCCAATAAAAAAGCTCGTATTGATACCACGCAATTCAATCAAACTAAAGATTGGCAAATAGAAACAATTGTTACAAAACAAATAAACAACCTCTATTTTACATTTCCGTCAGAAGGGTATGCCTATGAAAATCGAGATGCCTTGGTTGAGAAATCTTTACTGGCAATAAAAGAAAACTGTCAATTAATTAACGATACAAGTTTTACGGAGTTTACGCGTATTCGATTTGTAGCATCTAAAGAAGAGATGCTTTTACATGCTGATTATTATGTCAATGCACTAGCAAATATTGACACAAGATCAATACACATGAAGGTAACAAATGAGAATGACAATGAAGAAGATAATATTATCACACCTCCTATAAAACATGAAATGATGCATATTGTATCAATGACAGAATGGGGTACACCTGGAGCAGGTAATAACTGGTTAAATGAAGGATTAGCAACTTACTCAGAAAATAACTGTTCAGGATATTCTGTCTCAGAAATGTATCGATATTTTTTAGAAGAAAAAATGCTGGCCCCATTAGAATCTTTAGCTTACCAGTTTTATCAAACACAGGAAATGATTAGCTATCACCAGTCTGCTTATGTTGTGGAATATTTGATTTCAAATTATGGATTACCAAAATTCGAAGCTCTTTGGAAAGACGGGTTTTTAAGCATGGAAAACATTTACGGCTTTACTCCATCTCAGCTAGAAACAACTATTAATAAGTATGTAATGGAAATTCACCCCAAACCTCCAAAAATTGATTGGGAAACATTGAGTAAAGGCTGTAAATGAACCATGAAACTAAACCTGACTATCTACTTTATTTTGGTGTTATACACTCAGATTGTGTATTCACAAGGCAACGTTACACAAACAAAATACGATGTCCACGAAACTTTTTCAAAGTCAATTTATCTGGAGGATTTAAACCAGTTGGTAGATTCAATTAAATTGTACCACCCACAACCGTACGAGTTCATAACAGAAGAAAGTTTTGATCTTTTCGTTGAAACAAAGAAAAAATCTATTTCAGATTCCACAACAATCAGTGAATTCGTATGGCTTTGCAAATCTGTAATGGCTATTGTTGGATGCGGTCATACGTCAACATCTGTTGAAAATGTTTTGGCGTTAAATCCATCTATGTTTTTTCCAATGGAAATCTTTTATATAGATGATAAACTCTATGTTATTAATCCATTATCGAATAAAAAGATAATAAATCCAGGGGATGAAATTATTTCTATAAATGGTATTGATGTTAAAACGCTTAAAAGAGAAATAAATGCAACCATTAATTCAGATGGATATATCTCAAGCCTTAAGGAATTGCAAACAAATGAAAACTTTAGAGCTTATTGTGCTTTTCAGTTAAATTTCCCCCCAACTTTCACTGTTAAAATTAAAACCAGTATATGTATCAAAACTCTGGAGCTGAAAGCCTCAAAAGAGAAGTCGACAAAAATAAATTACTTAAGTAAATGTAAAGATAATCTGTGTTTTGAAGAGGACTTATCCAATTCTCTTGGAATAATAACCATAAGAAGTTTTAATTTTTACAATGACAAATTGCCTGAATTTAAAATGTTTATTGATAGTTGCTTCAAGCAAGTTGAACTTAACAAGTTAGAAAACCTGGTAATTGATGTTAGAAATAATTATGGTGGTGACCCTTACTGTGCATCTTATTTACTTCAATATATCGCTACAAAACCATTCAGGTACTACAAAAAAAACTCTATAAAATGGTACAGTGATTTAGAACAGATGATTCCTCTGAAAAAAAATAATTACACGGGTGAATTATATGTTTTAATTAATGGCGGTTGTTTTTCTACTACTGGACATTTTGTTTCCCTATTGAAAGCAAATATACCTACTACTTTTATTGGACAAGAAACAGGGGCGACCTACAGTTGTAACGCTAACCCAATATCCTTCCAATTAAAAAACACAGGGATTTATACCTCTGTGGCAACTGAAATTTACCAAACAGATGTAACTGGATTCCTGAAATCAAAAGGCATACTACCACATTACACAATATCCCCTAGGCTAAACGATATAGTTAATAATTTAGACTTAGAAATGGAAAAAGTAATTGATTTAATAAATGAACGATAAGCACTTCGATACATCTAATTGTAATAAAAATAGCCGGTTGCCAACAAAACCTATACGCAATGCGGGTTTAGTGCTTAATTGAAAATAAATGAATATTAATAAACATATCGGTAAGTGGACAGTGAAGTGCATTCTAATCCCGCACTGCGTACAGCCGAGCCGTTACCATTCATTAAAATTTTAGACTCTATTGGATAAACAAGAACTCGAAAACGAAAAACTTAGGTTAGAAATAGATTATTTAAAGAAGGCTTGGTATAGAAAGCCGGAAATGCTGAGGGTAGTATTACCTACAATTCTTGCAATTTTTTCTTTAATTTATGCTATATCAACGGGTTTCTTTAGCTCAAAACAAGAGATACTTGAATTAAAAAAAGCCCAATTAACCCTTGAGATTTCAGAATTCGAAAAAGAAAAAATTGCCATTATAGAAACCAATAATAAACTTAAAAAGAGGACGAAGCAATTAAACGATAGTTTAGACAAACAAATAGAACGAGCAATAAGGTTTGAAAATGCAATAAATACTGAGATTACAAAAAAAAGAAATTTGAGCCAAGAATTAGAGGCAATGAAAAAAACAAAACGAAACTTAGATAAGAGTATTGAATCTCTAGCAAAAGATTATGATAAGAAAAAATCAAAATATTTAAGTGAATTAGAAAAAAACTATCATCAGCAAATAAACTACGAGCAAGAAACTATTGATTGTAAAAAGCAATTGGATGAATTGAGAAGTAAAATCAAACGTTTGGAGTATAACTTAGAAATTGTTAATTCGAACCCTTACATTAAACTAACTAAGAAGTTTGACTTTAAACAATGGAATAATCAAAAAATGATTGAGTATTCTGAAGCGGAAATTTCTAAACACGAAAATGAATTGAAAAAACTGGAAAAAGATTTAGATAAAAGTCAAAAAAGTTCAGACTCTTTAGAAATTAAGATGAAGTTAAACAGAATGAAATAAAAACGAATGGCAATACGCTGTGTAGTGTATTGTGGGTGAGGTGGTTTGGTTGGTTTTTGTCCTATTTGATGGTCGCAAAATCCGCTAACGGATTTTGTAAAAAGGCAAAGAAACAAAACCGCCAAGCGGTTTTTGCTAAGTGCTAAACTGCAAATAGTATCTTTATCAAAACCTCAACGACACCATAGTGTGCCAAGAAGCAGCCATGGCAATAAAATGGCTGCATGCTGTAAATAAGATGATGGTAGGTCCATCAGAGTCGTTGTATAGGCAAGGGCTCTAAACCACCTAAAGGTGCTGTTTTAAGCCCCCTTTTTTAATACGATTACAAACAACTCCCAATTCATCCCGAACTCACTATCTTCTCAACCAACTTTCCTATTCAACCGCTAAATTTTCCTGTTCACATAGTTTTTTTTGTTTGCTAGTTAGAAGTGAGTCAACTTTGTTTCAAAATTTATTCTAACCTAAAACCATACAATTATGAAAAATTTTACTTCTTACAGCAAACACATTTTATTGAGCAGCTTTTTGTTCATCATTTTACAGTTTAATTTAAGAGCAAATGTAGATACGGTGATTGTCGGTCCTAACAACTCATTTACTTTTAGTCCGGCTAATTTTACCATGAATTTGGGAGATACCGTACTTTGGATTTGGTCATCCGGTAGTCACACGACCACAAGTTCAAGCATACCTGCCGGGGCAACAAGCTGGAACAGTTCTATGAATTCCACATCCACCTCATTTATGTATATTCCTGCAGTTACAGGAAATTATAATTATGTCTGTACACCCCATGCAGCAGCCATGACAGGATCATTTAGAGTGGTTTGTAATTTAGATACTTCGGTGAGTGTAAGCGGAAGCACATTAATGGCAAATGCTACGCAAGGCAGTTATCGTTGGGTAAACTGCGATAGTAATTATACCGGCATCGCAGCCGATACCAATCAAAGTTTCACACCTTCAATTAGTGGAAACTATGCTTTAATCTTGTCTAATGGAGGCTGTGTTGATACTTCTTCCTGTTACAACATTACGCTAACATCTATTTTTGAAAGAGAGACTGAAGCAAAAATCCAAATTGCTCCAAACCCGGCTACTGAGCAGATAAATTTGCTAAATATAAAACCTTCTTCAATTCAGCAATTAAGAGTGTACAACATTAGCGGTCAAATCGTGCTTGAAAAGCAACGATTGGGTTTGAATAATCAAATCAATGTAAGTGCTTTTGAAAATGGTGTTTACTTTGTTGAGTTGATTACCAACGACCAAAAGAGATACCTGAGCAAATTCGTAAAAAAATAATTTTTTAATCTTACAAAGATGAAACGAACACTAATCACACTTTCCATTCTCATCGTTACCGTTGTTGCAGCCATTGGGCTGTATCAATTTAACAGAGGCGTAGCCTCATTAAGTGATGCAAAAGCAGACTATGAAATGACTGCCGATGAGCTTTATAGTGCATTTGAGTCGGATGAAAATGAAGCATTAAAGCGATTTGAAGGCAAAATTATAGCTACATCAGGTAGAGTAATGGAAGTGAAAGAATCTGAAAATGGGTTTAATATTGTTTTAGAAGCTGAGGGCGCTATTTTGGGAGGAGTAAACTGCTCTTTTAAAGAAATTGATCCACTCCCCAAAGTAGGTGATTCCATTCGATTAAAAGGAAGGTGCCAAGGCTATTTAATGAGTGTGGTGTTAAATAACTGTTCGTTAGTCAATGAGTAAGTCAAAATTTGTATTAGGAATACTTTCCGTATTGTTCTTTTTTGGATGTTATTACGACAATGAAGAAGAACTTTACGGAGGTACTCCCTGCAATGTAGTTTCAGTGAGTTTTTCCAAAGACATCATGCCTTTAATTCAAACGGAATGTGCAATTTCCGGATGTCACGTGCAAGGAGGTGCAGGCAACGGAGTATTTGAAAATTATCAGAATATTAAATCAAAAGTAGATAATGGTTCATTAAATAATAGAGTGCTTGTTCAAAGAGATATGCCACCATCTAGTCCATTGAGCAATTGCCAAATCGAGTTTATCGAAGAGTGGATAAAGCAAGGAGCACCAAATAATTAATTGTCTAATTTAACTTAAATTAAAATGAAAAAATCGGTTTTATTTATCAGTTTAGTTGTGCTTTCATTCGCCGGAATGGCTCAAAAGTACATGACCCAATCGGGCACCATCAAGTTTTTCTCCGAAACACCGGTTGAGAATATTGAGGCGGTCAACAATCAAGTTTCCACCGTTTTAAATGCAGAGAATGGAGAACTAGTATTCTCATTATTAATTAAGGCTTTTGTTTTTGAGAAAGCGTTAATGCAAGAACACTTCAATGAAAAGTATATGGATAGTGACCAATTTCCAAAGTCTACTTTTAAAGGTAAATTGCTTGACTTTAGTCTAGATCAGCTTAGTTCAGAGTTTACCGACTTTAAAGTGAAAGGCGAGCTAACTATTCATGGAGTAACTAAAGAAATTGAAATTGATGCTCAATTAAAATTAGATGGAGATCAGATTATTGCCAAAAGTAACTTTACAGTAGAAGTGGCGGATTATGAAATAAAAATCCCCTCAGCTGTGAGAGAAAATATTGCCAAAACAATTGAAATTACTGTAAATGCCGATTATGAACCTTATGGTAAATAAAGTCTTCATTTTTTTAGTAGTTATCTTGGGTGTTCAGTTTAGTACTAGAGCTCAAGATGACCTTATGAAAATGCTGGAAGAGCAAGAGGAAGAAGTGACCAATTTAACTATTGCCACTTTTAAAACTACTCGATTAGTAAGCGGGCATAGTATTGAAACCAATGCAGAAGGTGTATTGCAATTTTTAATTGGTCACCGTTTCGGGCGATTAAACAGCGGTTGGAGAGATTTGTATGGTATTGACAATGCTACCATTCGCTTGGGCTTTGAATATGGAATTACGGATAACATTAATATAGGAGTTGGACGTTCTTCTTTCGAGAAAACCTATGATGCCACTTTTAAATGGAGATTTCTTCGTCAGAAAAGTGGAGCTAAGAATTTTCCTTTTACAGCCACTTGGGTAAGTTCTTCCTATTTGAATACTATGGAATGGCCAAATCCTGAAAGAGAAAACTATTTTTCTTCAAGAATGAACTTTCATCATGCTTTGCTATTGGCTCGTAAGTTTGGAAATGCCGTTTCAGTGCAATTAATGCCCACTCTGGTGCATCGTAATATAGTGCAAACAAAAGAAGATGAAAATACCATTTACTCCATGGGAGTTGGTAGTTCTATTCGAATAACAGGTTCTTTAAGAGCAAATTTTGAATATTACTTTATACCGGAAGATCAAATTTTCAGCGCAATTGGAGGTGAAAAAGTGAGAAACTCACTTTCAGTTGGAGTAGATTTAGAAACCGGAGGACATGTTTTTCAGTTATTTTTAACCAATAGTCGAGGCATGGCAGAAAAGTTTTTAGTTGGTGAAACTACTGGAAATTGGCTTGATGGAGACATTCATTTTGGGTTTAATGTGAGTAGAGTTTTTACCTTGAAGAAGCCGGAGGAATTAAAATGATTAATCATTTAGACAAGCTTTTGGGAATTGCTTTTTTGCTTTTAATCTTCTCATGTAAACATGAGCCGATAGCTCCTGCTGAAGAGACTAATGTTACCCCTTTACCACCGGTGATTACCGATAATCCATGCGATCCTGATTCGGTTTATTTTCAAGTTGATATTTTACCACTCTTGCGTTCTAACTGTGCTTTTAGTGGTTGTCATGGCGATGGAAGTAGTGAAAATGGAGTGGAGTTGAGCAATTACAATAATGTTATGCAAACAGCTGATGTACGTCCGGGAGATCCTGCAGGTTCTGATTTGTATGAAATGATTACGGAAACTGATCCCGACAAACGAATGCCCCAACCGCCTTATGCACCATTAGGCAGTGAACAAATTGCAATGATTCGGAAGTGGATTGAACAAGGAGCTAAAAACAACTCATGTGACAATTGCGATACGATGAATGTTACTTTTTCCAAAAATGTACTGCCGATTATTCAAAAGAATTGTCAAGGCTGCCATAGCGGGAGTAACCCATCGAGTGGTATACTTTTAACGAATTACAATGAAATTAGTGTTCGTGTTTCTAGTGGTGAGTTATTTGGCGCTATAAGTCATCAAATTGGTTATGCTCCAATGCCAAATGGTCAGCCAAAGCTAAACCAATGTTTGATTGATCAAATTGAAATATGGATTAATAATGGAGCAAAGAACGATTGAGGTAATTAAACTTCCTTAAAGCCGGACTTTATAAACTTTTTGAAAGAGCTTAAGCCTTCTTTTGTGCCAACACTTTTAAGCGTAGACCATAAGTTTTTTTGAGCTTTTTCTTCGTCAATTTCTTTTTGAATGTTTCGAGCATCTATCGCTTCGCCTTCAATTCCTCTGTCTGACTGCCCAAAACGATTTTGGTCTAATTCATCGGCTTTTTTGTAGCGACTTTGCGCTTTTTCTTTGTAGCCCAATTGCTCTTCCAATAAGCCTAAGTTGTTATGTGCAATGGCATCGTCCGGGTCGAGTTCAATGGCTTTTTGATAATCAGCAATGGCTGCTTTCGTTTGACCAAAATGACCTAAAATGTAGGCTCTACTCGAGTAGCGATAACTTTTTGTGGGTTGTAGTTCCAAGGCTTTATTCATATCAGCCAAAGCTTCATTTTTCTTTTGCATGTGGAAATAAACAACTCCTCTTTCACTCCAGTAGTCCGCATTCTGAGGAAATTCGTTGAGCAGCTCGTTAAAAAGGTGGAGTGCTTCATCAAATTTCTCTGCTTTTAGTAGCTCAACTCCTTTATTGTATTTTTTATCGTCTTTCATAATTAATGAACACAAAGTTAGCCTGATTGGTTTAAATAATCAGAAATTTGATGAAAAGAATAAGATGAAGAAGTATAGTGCAACTGTTTTTGGAGCAACAGGTTTGGTGGGTAAGCAGTTGGTTGAGCAATTAGCAGAAAATGATGCTTATGATAAAGTATTGGTAGCCAATCGTAGAGAAATTGATTATGAAAATGACAAAATCACTGCAATTGTGGTCGATTTTAACCGCTTAGAAGATTATGCTTCACTCTTTGAAGTAAATCATCTATTTATTTGCTTAGGAACTACTATAAAAAAAGCCGGTAGCAAGGAAAACTTCAAAAAGGTAGATTTTGAATTACCAAAAGAGATTTCTAAACTGTCAGCAAAACACAGTGTCGACAAGGTATTAATGATTTCTTCAATTGGGGCAAATGCCAAATCTTCTAACTTTTACACAAAAACAAAAGGGGAAGCAGAGGAGGTACTGAAAGAGATTTTAGCTGATAGAGCTTTTATTGTAAGACCATCTATGTTGTTGGGTGATCGTAAAGAGTTTAGGTTTGGCGAGGAAGTGGGCAAAGTAATCGTTAAAGCACTCTCTTTTCTAATTCCAAAAAAATATAAGGGGATTTACGATTATGAAGTGGCAAGAGCGATGATAAAAATAGCCCAAAGTCAAACAAATCAGCAAGTTTTTGAGTCAGATGAACTAAAGAAATTCATTCAATAAGTGATACATTTAGCTTTTTTTATAAATACCTTTGGAACGAAATATTAGGCTTCAAAAGCGATGAATATACCCGAAAGTAATGTCCCCAGAGTAGTGATTATAGGAGGAGGTTTTGCCGGCCTTCACTTGGCAAAAAAGTTAAAAGGCAAGCGCTTTCAAGTGGTAATGATAGATCGTAATAATTACCACACTTTTCAGCCGTTACTTTATCAGGTTGCTACAGCCGGCTTAGAGCCCGACTCAATAGCTTATCCACTGCGAAAAATATTTAAGTCACACGGAAACTTTTATTTCCGTATGGCAAAAGTAAGTAGGGTGGATACTGAGAATAAGAAGGTAATTACTGAAATAGGCGAAATAAGTTATGACTATCTGGTTTTAGCAACCGGTACCACGACTAACTTTTTCGGGATGAATGACATGGCAGAAAATGCCATGAGCATGAAGAGTATCTCAGAGGCTTTAGATCTTAGGAGCTATATTCTTCAACATTTTGAAAAAGCCCTCTTAACTTCTTCTAAAGAAGAACAAGAAGCCTTAATGAGCATTGCCATAGTTGGAGGAGGACCAACCGGAGTTGAGTTGGCAGGCGCATTTGCCGAGCTCAAAAAACACATTTTACCGGCAGATTATCCTGATTTAGATATCAGAAGGATGAATATTCACTTAATCGAGATGGCTGATGAGTTACTGCCCCCAATGTCAGCCCGAGCTTCTAAAAAAGCTTTTCAGTATCTGGAGGAATTAGGAGTAACCATTTGGCTCAAAAAAGCGGTGGAATCTTATGATGGAGTGACAGTGAAGTTTAAAGAAGGAAAGGTTCTAAAAGCTAAAACGCTCATTTGGGCAGCAGGCGTTAAAGGCAATCTGGTTCAAGGGATCTCTGAAGATGTTATTAAAAAAGGTAGATATGAGGTAGACCGTCAGAATCGAATTGTCGGTTATGAAAATGTTTTTGCTATTGGCGATTTGTCATTAATGCAAACAGAGGATTTTCCTGAGGGCTTGCCAATGCTAGCTCCTGTTGCCACCCAACAAGGTGAGTTTTTAGCGAAGAATCTAGAGTTTATTGAAAGTAATAAAGCGCTTAAAGATTTTAAATACAACGACCGTGGAGTAATGGCTACAGTAGGAAGAAATCGTGCGGTTGTTGATTTAAATAACATTAAGTTTCAAGGACTATTTGCGTGGTACGTTTGGATGTTTGTTCACTTAATTTCATTAGTAGGGTTTAGAAACAAAATTGTTACCTTCTTTAATTGGTCATACAATTATTTAAATTTTGACCGAGGAATTCGATTGATAATCCGAAAGTTTGAAAAGAAAAAACAAACAGTTTAATCGGTTATTTCTAATTGAATAATAGCACTTATTGGATGGTGGTCAGATAGTTTTACATCATGAGTTGTGTAGTTCCTCGATTTGAAATTCTTGTTGTATAATATGTAATCAATTCGAAATGAAGGAAAGTCGCCAATGTAGGTTCTCCCTAAGCCACCTCCGCTTTCCAGAAATGCATCTTTGTTTTTACCTTTAATTGTCTGATAAACATAAGAGGAAGGCGTGTCATTAAAGTCGCCACAAAAAATAATTGGATAGGGAGACTTTTCAATGTTTTTTTGAATACTATCTGCTTGGTTTGCTCTTTTCAAAAAGCCATTTTTCACTTTAGAAAGCATATTGATTTCCTGACTAAAATCTTTAGAATAGTCATTCTTGTTGACTTCTTGCATGGCTTTGTAATCATGTTTATCTAACTTAATAGAAGCTAGATGAGCATTGTAAACTCTTATTGTGTCTTCTCCTTTTTTAATATCAGTATAAATACAAACATTATCACTTTCTTCCTGAAAAGGAACTACCCCTTTGTTTACAATTGGATATTTACTAAAAGTGATTACACCCCAATTATCGGTTTTCCTGAGTGTTAAAGTGTAATGAGCATGAAAGTTTTTTGCACTTAAAAACTGCACTAAAGTATCTAGTGTTTTAAAACTGTATTTTTTGTTGTTTTCTGTATGAAAAAACTCTTGTAAACAAAGCACATCCGGATCTTCTTTTTTAATAAAGTCAAAAATTTTATTTCTCGTTGTTTTTTCTTTCGACCACATGTATAAATCAAAAACTCGAACATTAAAGCTCATTACTTTTAATTCACTTTCAGCTACTTCATTTTTGTCAATTTTAAGTTGAAGGTAGGAAGGGATGGTTTGATAACCAAGTATTAAAACTAGCAATGATAGTACAAACCGACTATTGCCTAGAAACGCCCAAAATAATAGAAATAGTAAGTTGATTATTAGTAAGTAGGGGGTAGCTAAACCAAAAAAAGCTAATGGCCAAAACGTATTTGGACTGATGTAGGGTGAAAAATACGCAAGTATTAAAGCAATTGCTGCTAGCGCATTAAGTATAAAAACTATTTTACGAATTAGCTTTTTCAATGTGCAGCTAATTTAATAAATAATGACCTAATCTTCTGTTTTTAAATTAAGCGCATGCCCCATTTTGTCTTTTTTAGTTTTAAGGTAAAGCTCATTGTGCTTGTTTGACTTAATTTCTAATGGAATATTTTCGACAATCTCTAGACCATAGCCAATTAAGCCTGTTCTTTTTTTAGGGTTGTTCGTCATTAAGCGCATTTTGCTTACGCCTAAGTCTCTTAGGATTTGTGCGCCTATTCCATAGTCGCGGTCATCCATATTGAATCCAAGCTTTACGTTAGCTTCTACGGTATCATAACCTTCTTCTTGAAGCTTGTAGGCTTTTAATTTGTTTAATAAACCAATTCCTCTACCTTCTTGGTTCATATATACAATAACGCCTTTCCCTTCTTTCTCAATGGTTTTCATTGCGGCATGAAGTTGAGGTCCACAATCGCATCTACAAGAACCAAAAATATCACCCGTCATACAAGAGGAGTGAACGCGAACAAGAACAGCTTCATCTTCTTTCCATTCACCTTTAGATAATGCTAAATGTTCCTGACCGGTTGTTTTTTGGGTATAGTGAATCAAATTAAAATCCCCGTATTCAGTAGGCAGTTGTACTTCAACTTCACGATTGATTAAAGTCTCATTTTTAATTCTATAAGCAATTAAGTCCTTTATTGTAACAAGCTTTAAATTAAATTTTTGAGCAATTTCTTTTAATTGAGGAAGACGAGCCATGGTTCCATCTTCATTCATAATTTCAACAATGGCTCCTGCTGGTTGAAAACCGGCTAATCTGGCAAAATCGATGGCAGCTTCTGTATGTCCTGCTCTTCTTAATACACCTCCTGCTTTAGCTCTTAAAGGAAAAATATGGCCAGGTTTACCCAACTCTTCTGCTTTTGTTTTAGGATCAACTAAAGCCAGTATCGTTTTAGCGCGGTCGCTTGCTGAAATTCCGGTTGTTGTTCCATGTCCGATTAAGTCGATTGAAACAGTAAAGGGAGTTTCGTAGGCTGCTGTATTTTGCTGCACCATTAAATCTAATCCGAGTTCATCACATCGATCTTCAACAAGAGGAGCACATATTAAGCCTCTTCCGTGAGTAGCCATAAAATTAACTACTTCGGGAGTAACCTTTTCTGCAGCAACAATAAAGTCACCTTCATTCTCTCTGTCCTCATCATCTACTACAATAATGATTTCACCTTGCTTAATCGCCTCAATGGCTTCTTCAATAGTATTTAAACTCATAGATTCAAATTATGCCGCAAAATTAGTCAAAATTAAAGCCCTAATCGGAAAGCATAACAGACTTTATACTGAATAGTTTTTACTTTAGCTACATTTGCTTTTTAAATTGAATTGATGTCAAAAATTGTTGCCATAGATTTTGGAGGAAAGCGTTGTGGAATAGCAGAAACCGACTCCCTCCAAATTATTGCCAGTGGGTTAACTACTGTAGAAACCAAAAATCTTCAAGATTTTATGATGGAGTACCTTCAGAAGGAGGATGTTGAATGTATGGTTGTTGGAGAACCAAGGCGTTTAAATGATGAAATGTCGGCTATTGAAAAAAGCATTGAGCCATTCATTAATTTCATTAAAAAGCGTTTTCCTAAACTAAAAATTGAACGAGAAGATGAACGCTTTACTTCTAAAATGGCTATGGAGAGCATGATTGCCGGTGGAGTAAAAAAAATGAAACGACGAGATAAAGCTCTCGTTGATAAGGTAAGTGCAACTTTAATATTACAGTCTTATATGGAGCGAATGGGCTAGTGGTTTTGCTCATAAAGATTTTTTGTCTAAATTTAGGAGGCACTTAATCAACCAAATTATGAGTTCACAAAAGGATGAAAAAGACTTTAATCGATTGCTTGAAAAAGCCGAAGCTCACCAAAAGGCATTAAATTCTGTTTATAAATCTACGGTTCAATTAGTGAATGAAATTAAAAATCGTTCGCATAAATATATGCACCAGGTTTCTGACGTTGAAGATGGTTTGGTTGAAAATGTTAAACAAAGCAATGAAAGTATTGAAGAGAACATTAAAATACTCGCACTAAACATAGATAAGTTTAACCAAACAATTGGTGATTATGTGAGTGAATTTAGCGAAGAGCTTTGTCAAATGATTGAAGCTTTAAATCAAGCGATGGATTTGCATTTAAAGGGAAAAGGAAGTTTAACTAAATTATTGAGAGTTAGAAGAACGCTTCTTTATTTAGATTTATTGATTCGAAAGTTTAAAAATAAGATTGTCAGTTTACAATTAATGAATAATGCACTTTTTTCATTTTCCATGGAAATGAAGAATATAAAAGATGCATATAAAAGTAACTTAATTACCATTAATACTGAAATGACAGCAGCTTTAGAGCATTGCGATGGAATCATTCAGCGTATAGAAAAGTTGTCATAACTTATTGGTATTGTATTTATAGTCTTTTTTTGTATGTTTGGTTCATATTTGCGGAACCGAAAAGCATATAGAGTAGGACTAACCTAATTTTTATTCAAGATGAATTGGTACATTAAAGTATTAAAAAATTTTACGGATTTTCAAGGAAGAGCAAGGAGAAAAGAGTACTGGATGTTTGTCTTTGTAAATATTGTAATATCAATAATTTTAGGAACTATTGATATGCTTCTGGGCTTTGATATGGAAACCGGATATGGAGTTTTATCGGGCTTGTATTCTTTATTTATTATCATTCCAAGTTTAGCAGTTGCTGTTCGGCGATTGCATGATACCGGTCGTAGCGGCTGGTGGCTTTTAATTGGATTTGTACCTATTTTAGGTTGGATTGTTTTGATTATCTTTTTTGTACTAGACAGCCAAAAGGGCGCTAATAAATGGGGCGAAAATCCAAAAGGTGCTTATTAATAGCACAAATAATCTCTTCAATTTAATTCTTTCTATTTTAAGTTTGTCAGCATCTACAGTTGAAAAGTAAATATAATGTTGTTCAACTAAAATAAATATTACGAGAAAAAGGGTGGAGGTTGAGTAAACTTAGCAGCCTCCACCTTAAAAATCAGTACTTCATTCTAAAACGACCTTCAGTAACATTTTTATTTTTGGATGAAGAGCTAGTATTAGCTTCAAAATAAAAAGTTCCTTCCACAATTTTGTTTTCATCTTTTGAGATTGTAATAGTACCATTACCAGGATATGCTCCGCCGGAATACCATGTGGTGTCACCTAGAGTATATTGACCGGATGCTTCGGTAGAAAAGCCTTGAGAAATAACATAGTCGCCAACTCCGCTGTAATTATTTGACGCATTACCCGCAGAGATAAAGAACTCACCGGCTTTTGCGTCATTCGGGTCTTTTTTAGCTCTTAAGTATAAACCATTACTGTGAATGTAAGCTTCAGTTTTGAAGTCAGAGGGTGTTGTGCACTCGCAACTAGTCATATTAGCTTTAAAAAGTTGCCCATTTACTTTTGCTTCAAAGTAATAGTTCGTATCCATTGAACTTGCAGTTGGAGTAGTGATTGGTGTTGACTCTTCATCTTCTTTCTTCGTGCAACTGAAAACAAGAAGTAGAAGCGCCATTTTAATGATTTTTAGCTTCATATAGTTTTATTTTTATTTACAATGTAAAACTATAGCTACTTTTAGTTTATTAAAATAAGGTATACACCGTATTTTATGCATTATACCAAAAAAGAATGAGGATTTGTTACGAACAAAAAAAAAGCGCCAAAACGGCGCTTTTTTAACTCTTACTTATTTTATGACTTTTATCTCAACTTATTAAAAGTAGCCGCTGCATCAAAGTTTTTTGCTGCTTTACCATTTCTAATAATTTCGATGTTTTTTATAACATCACCTTGCTCAATTAAATCAACAGTTCCTTGTCCTTTAATTATATAGCCAAATACTGAATGTTTGTTGTTTAGCCATGAAGTTTCTTTATGTGTTATAAAGAATTGAGAACCATTTGTTCCGGGACCAGCGTTAGCCATAGAAAGGGTTCCTGCTCTGTCGTGTTTTAATTCCGGATGAAATTCATCTTTAAAAGAGTAGCCTGGACCACCGCTTCCTGTTCCGCTTGGGTCACCACCTTGAATCATAAAATCTTTAATTACACGGTGAAAAGTCAAACCATCGTAAAATGGTTCACCCTCTGCTTTTGCAGAGTTTTTAATCTTTCCTTCCGCTAAGCCAACAAAATTGGCCACAGTAAGGGGGGCTTTTTCAAACTCAAGTTTAACGATAATACTTCCTTTTGTAGTGTTGATTTTGGCAAAAAGTCCATCGCCTAAATCGCTTTGCGCATTGCAAGATGAAAAACCTAAAGTGGCAACAGCCAATAGTAAAATGTTGAAAATCTTTTTCATTGTAATGTTTTTTAAAAGTTTGAAATAGATACAAATCTCAGACCAAAATTGGTCAGCCGTAAAGATACAGAGAGAAAAGGAAAAAGTGTAGTGAATTAAAATATTTTACTAATCAATCGAAGCCGATGAGTGTAGTTTTTTATTTCTTGATTGTAAATCCCTTGATGATCCAACTGGTCTATTCTAACCATCCCTGATGCGTGAATAATTCGATTGTTTTCGAGAATAATTCCCACATGGGTTATTTGCCCTTCATCATTATCAAAAAATGCGAGGTCACCTTCTTCAGCTTCCTCAATGAAGGACAATGCCTGACCCACTTCTGCTTGTTGAGAGGCATCGCGGGGAAGAGAAATGCCATTTAGTTTGTAGATGATTTGCACAAAGCCGGAACAGTCGATTCCAAAAGGTGAACGACCGCCCCACTGATAGGGTGCATTTAACAGCATTAATGCATTCGAAATGATTTTTTCTTTAGGTAATTGTTTAGAAATATCAGTGCTTATTCCTTCAAATTTCCACTCATCTCCATCTAGCAAGATACTGCCATTGTTAAAGTAGGGAAGGTTAGCGCCCATTAAAAGGCTAATCATTTCACCGCTTTTTGGGTGTTGTATTAATTGAACAAAGTCAGCTGCCACTAATGGCGGCTGACTTTGTAATTCTTCGAACTGTCTTTGAGTGATAAATAAAAACTGCTTTTCGTCAATCCAACATTCGTAATTGTCGTGAGCCGTTTTTATGCGATACCATGAACGTTTCTTCTCATAAACTTTAATGGTTTCACCAAAAAGCAATTGGGTGACTTGCTCACTTTTGTCAGAAGCTTCTGCACGACAAGGCACCACACTCAAATGACCAATTCCGTATTTCATTCTTGTTTAAGTAGCGAGGCGAAATTAAACGTTTTCTATCACAAAAGCAGAAGCACCACCGCCACCGTTGCAAATGCCGGCTCCTCCGTATTTTCCATTGTTTTGTTTTAAAACGTTGATTAAAGTCACTAAAATTCTTGAACCTGAGTTTCCTAAAGGATGACCCAAAGAAACAGCACCACCATTAATATTTGTTTTTGCAGGATCTAAACCCATCTCTTTTATGTTGGCAATTCCCACAACTGAAAAAGCTTCGTTTAATTCTACTGCATCTAAGTCGGCTGCTTTAATTCCTGCTTTATCAAGTGCTCTTGGAAGTGCCTTTGAAGGTGCTGTAGTAAACCATTCGGGAGCTTGAGCTGCATCTGCGTAAGAAATAACCTTAGCGAGTGGTTTTAAACCTAAGCTTTCCATTTTTTCTTTGCTCATCAAAACGATTGCTGAAGCTCCATCGTTAATCGTAGAAGCATTGGCTGCAGTTACAGTACCGTCTTTTTGGAAAACAGGGCGTAACTGTGGTATTTTTTCAAATTTTACATTTTTGTACTCTTCATCCTCTGCAAAAATGATTGGATCGCCCTTTCTTTGAGGTACTTCTACCGGTACAATCTCATCGGCAAATTTACCTTCTTGCCATGCTTTAGCTGAACGCTTGTATGACTCTATGGCAAATTCATCTTGCTCTTCACGGCTAATGTTGCATTCTTTTGCACAAAGCTCAGCCGCATTTCCCATAGGGTAGTTATGGTAAACATCTATCAAACCGTCTTTTGTTAAACCATCAATGATTTGACCATTACCGTACTTATATCCTGTTCTTGCTTTATCTAAATAATAAGGAGCTTGCGACATATTTTCCATACCTCCCGCAACAACTACATCGTTATCACCAAGCATAATTGACTGCACTCCAAGCATAACAGACTTCATGCCTGAGCTACAAACTTTATTTACCGTAGTACAAGGGATGTTATTTCCTAAGCCGGCGAAAATTGCCGCCTGACGTGCAGGTGCTTGACCTAAGTTAGCTTGCAAAACATTGCCCATAAACACTTCTTGAACTTCAGCACCATCGAGCTTAATTTTGTCTAAAGCACCTTTTATGGCTACTGCGCCAAGTTTAGGAGCCGGAATTCCGGATAGTGTGCCATTAAAACTTCCCATTGGGGTTCTTACTGCTGATACAATATATACTTCTCTCATATTTAATTTTTTTTGATAATCACCTAAAGGTTTTATCTAATTTATTGATCTATGAAATAATGCAAATTAGCTTAATTAAAGAGATAATTCACAATGCTTGCAAAATTAACAAAAGCTGAGGGATTTTATTTTGTAGAAAAGTAGGGTTTGAGTTCATTTTGTAATAAGTTGAAAAAGTTAAAGTTTTACAAGGTGATAAAATGAATGGAAGATTCAAAACTCTGCTATTTAAGTTTAAACAATAAAAATTGAATGTTAATTGTTATAAACTATTTATATTTGACTTAAATTGTATGAGTTATGTTTTATAAGGTGTCTAAGGATAAGGTTTGGGACTATTTTATTTTGATTGCCCGTTTTTTACTTGCTATTACTTTTATAGGTTATGGATATAGTAAAGTAATAGACGGACAGTTTGGCTTATCTGAAATGGAAATGAACACTGCAATTAAGGATTTATCCTTGTTTAAGACTTCTTGGTATTTATTTGACCATGAACCATTCAAAAGTATAATTGGTTTTTCTCAAATTATTTGTGGGCTATTATTGCTGTTTAATAAAACTGCAATAATAGGGGCCTTTGTCTTTCTTCCGATAGTCGCTACAATTTTAATAATTGACTTAACAATTATGCCTGAAACCTTAGCGTATGGATTTACATGGAGGTTAAGTGCTTATATTCTCCTTGATATACTTATTCTGTTGCATTATAAGGAGAAGATGAAAGTAATTTGGAAAGCTGTATGGGTGAACGTCAATACAAAATATAAATTTCCGATTTTGGGATATTTATTATTGCCATTGTTTGCTATTATCCTTGAAATTGCTATTGCTTTTCCAAAAATAATCGTTCATTTTATAATGTATCCATCAGAAACAGTAGATATCCTTAAGTCATTTTTAGGGTTTTAATTTATAATTTGTTTTTATTTAGTAGGTGTAAATTTCTCTTAGGTTAATTAAAACTTGAAGGTTTTATGAATTTATACTCTTAATGATATTGAACCTAAGTGATAAATTAGCTCATTTTTGTTTATCTATGTATTTACAAAAGAATGCTGAGTTTTGTGATAGAGAATTGAATAATGAAAAAACTCTTTGATTTTTTACGGAATAAACACGGACTACTTTTTAAAGTACTCTTGTTTGTTATTGCAGTTGCAGGAATCGTTTTTATTTTTCCTCGTGAGGGAAAGTTTAAATATGAGTTTCAAAAGGGCAAGCCTTGGCCTCATGAGGATTTAATTGCCCCGTTTAACTTTCCTATTTATAAGTTAGATAAACAATTAGAGGAGGAGAGGAACGAAGTCTATAAGAACCATAAACCTTACTTTTTTAAAGAACAAAAGGTAAGAGAAGAAGCGCTTAAAGAGCTAAATGATCACTTTCCAAAAGCCTGGGCAAAGGTGGATAAGGAAAGTGGAAACTTTAGTTATGATACCTACTACCAAAAGACTGCTGAGCGATTTCTTAATCAGATTTACAAGAAGGGAATTATTGAACTTCATGAAAGTGTTGAGGACAAAAGCGAAGAAGAAGAAATTAATGTGCTTATTGACAATGTAGCAGAGGAGGTTCAACTAAAAGATGTTTACACAATTCAGGAAGTTTTTGAAAAGCTGAATTCTGATTTAAAGCAATTTAACCAGGCGGAACAAAGCTTTCTTTTTAATTTGTTGGAAGAGCATATAAAGCACAATTTAAGTTACGATGCAGCCACGAACGAAATGATGTTGGAGGAGGAATTGGAGAAAATTTCTCCAACTCAAGGATTGGTTCAAGAGGGCGAGAGAGTAATTGCAAAAGGTGAGTTGATTAACGATGAAAGATATCAATTAGTTGAGTCTTTAAAAAGAGAATACGAATCTCAAACAGGAGCAGAATCACAGCAGTTTTATATTTTGCTGGGTCAAATTATATTGGTTTCCCTAATGATTCTCTCTTTAGCTATGTTTTTGCTCTCTTTTCGAAAGGAAATTATTCGAAGCGATATTAAAATTATCTTCCTCTTAATCTTGATAGTGCTTTTTGTATTTGGAGCTAAAATGGCCATTCACATTGAGAATATTCATATTTATTTAATGCCATTTTGCATGCTACCCTTGTTGATCCGGACTTTCTTTGACATGAGAGTGGCATTGTTTACCCATTTAGTTGCCACACTTATTGTTGGCTTTATTGCACCCAACCCTTATGAGTTTATCATCATACAAATGATTGCCGGCATTCTAACGCTTTTTAGTATTCTCAATTTGCGCAATCGCTCCCAATTATTTTTATCTTCTTTAATTATTTTCGGAGTTTATTGTGCTGTTTATTTAAGTATTGGTTTAATCCAAGAAGGCTCTTTTGCAGATACCAATTGGCGATTTTTAGGTTGGTTTTTTGGCAGTGCCATGCTTACGCTATTTGCTTATCCTTTGGTGTATATTTTAGAAAAGATTTTTGGATTTGTTTCTGATGTTACTTTAATGGAGTTAGCAGATACCAACAGCAAGTTACTTAGAAAACTTAATTTAAAGGCACCGGGAACTTTTCAACATTCTCTACAGGTGTCGAACTTGGCTGAAGAAGCAATTAGAACCATTGGCGGAAACTCTTTATTAGTGAGAACCGGAGCTTTGTACCACGATATTGGCAAAATGCACAATCCCAACTACTTTATAGAAAATCAAAACTCTGATTACAATCCACATGATGAATTGACGCCGGAGGAGAGCGCTTCAATTATTATAGAGCACGTTATACGTGGAATTGAAATGGCAAGACGCTATAATTTACCGGATATTATTATTGATTTTATTAGAACTCACCACGGAACTTCAAGAACACTTTATTTTTATCGACAACATAAAGAGCAAAATCCGGAGATGGAAATTGATGAAAGTAAATTCCGCTATCCGGGACCAATTCCTTACTCAAAAGAAACTGCAGTGCTCATGATGGCGGACTCTGTAGAAGCTGCTTCCCGCTCTTTGGCATCTTACGATCGACAATCGATTGAAAACTTAGTAGATGGAATTATTGATATGCAGATTAAAGAGGAACAATTTGTAACTGCAAGCATCACCTTTAAAGACATTACTGAAATCAAGAAAATCTTTAAGAAAAAATTAATGAGTATTTATCATGTTAGGGTGGAGTATCCTGAAGAGAAAAATGATAAGGCTTAGATTATGTTCTTCATATCAATAATTTTTAATTCTAAATGAGTTATTGATTAGGCTTTTTGTGTTTTCAAAGTCACTTTTATCGATTCTATACCAATTGCACTTAATATCTTCATAATAAAAAGTTTCAATAAATCTCATACCAATTTTTTGTAGAACTTTATTTGATGCTTCATTCTTACAACTTGCTGCAGCAAAGATTTCTTGAGTATTTAAGTTATTAAATGCAAAGTGAAGTGATACATGGGCAGTTTCTGTAGCAATACCTTGTCCCCAATATTTTTTAATTAATCTATAACCAAGGTCGTAGTAGTTTTTATGATTATTGATCAGCTTTGTTTCATACTTCAAACCTGTCCAACCAATAAAATCGTTTGTTTCCTTGTCAATGATTGCCCAACGACCAATTCCATAGTCATTATATTGTTGTCGGATGTAATTTATTATTTCAATAACTTCTTCTCTATTTGTTATGGTGTTGTTCCCCAGATATTTGTGAACCTCAGGGTCTGAGTCAAGTTTAAACATTCCATCAATGTCTTCCGGAAGTATTTCGCGTAAAATTAGCCTATCAGTTTCTGCAAAAATTTTCATTTAATGTTTGTTTGTAAAAGACATTACCCTTTCCAACGATCGGCTAGTTTGTTTAAGCTATAGACAGTTATAAAAATACACAAACCGGGGAAAATGCTCAGCCACCAGGCTTGATAGTTATTTCTTGCTTCTGCTAAGAGTTGACCCCAACTGGCATGTTCTGAGGATATTCCCAATCCTAAAAAGGAGAGTGATGACTCAATTAAGATTGCCGAAGCAAATCCAAAACACAAACTGACAAGTACAGGGGAAATGGCATTGGGTAAAATGTGCTTTAATAGAATTCTAACATTTGTAAAGCCCAAAGTCTGTGCGCTTTCTACAAAGTCTGTTTTTTTAAGTTTGAGCACTTCAGCTCTGAAGTATTTCGCCACTTTTGGCCATGCGTTAACTCCAATGATAAAACTCAACCAAAATAAATTGGGTGTAAACAAGGCTGAAAAAGCAATGACCAGAAAAAACAAAGGCAATGCATCCATAATTTCAATGAAGCGACTTAAGGTTAAATCTACCGGTAAATAAGTAAGTGCTCTTTTTTTTTCTTTTTTCTTAAGCCACTTATTTAAAACAATAAACAGTAATATAAATACGAAGCTATAGATGAATAAGTGAATAGCTTTTTCTAAAAGGCTAATAGTGGAAATATCCCAAGGAATTAATGCAATAATAAAAATAAAATAAGTTAATATTAGTAAGGTTGATATTGTTATCCTCAATCGGCTCATTTTAATTGAGTGATCTCCATAATAGGCTGCTAAGCCTCCAATAAATAAACCAATCAAGGCAGCAAAAAACATAGAAATTGCACCTACAAAAAATGCAGTTCTGCTGCCGTATATCAATTGTGTTAAAACATCTCTTCCCAGCTCATCGGTACCTAACCAATGGTGGTGGAGTTTGGATTTAATATTTTGTTTCTCAAAAGGACTAACAGCGTTGGCATTGTTTAAATCCATTTGATTTTCGCTATAAGGAATCAAGTGATAAGCTTCATTACCGGCAATAAAAGGAGCAAGTAGTGCAATGAAAATCATAAACACCAAAGTATATTCACTCCAGCTTATATTTTTGAAACCCCTTTTCATTTTTCGCTTAAGTTAAATCGTGGGTCTGCTTTTTGGTAGAGTATGTCTGCAATAAAATTTCCCAAAAGAGAAAGAAAGGAAGCTAGTAATAATATGGTAAAAATTAATGGATAATCGCGGCTAAAAAAGGCTTCCAGACTAAGTCTGCCCATTCCCGGAATGGAAAATATAGTCTCAATAATAAATGAACCTGAAATAACAGCAGGAAAAATGTTTCCAACTATGGTAATTAATGGAAGTAAAGCGTTTCGGAGAGCGTGCTTTATAAAAAGTTTATTTGTGCTAACTCCTTTAGCTTTAGCTGCTATAAAGTAAGCTTTTTCACTTTCTATCTTTAAACTGTTTCGCAACTGCTTAAAAATGTATGCAAATGATCCATAAGTCCAACAAACTAAAGGCAAAAATAGATGACTAACCCTTGTGTAGATAATTTCATAAAAACTGCTTTCAGCATGAATTTCTCCCACTCCATAAGCAGGAAACCAAGCTAAATACTCTTGATTCGCAAAATAAATGATCAATAGTGTTCCCACCCAAAAAGTAGGAAGTGAATACATTCCTAAAAATAAACTACTCATTATTCGATCAAATGATCCGTCAATGTCTTTCGCCGCTTTGAGTGCTGTTGGAATAGCGATGATAAAGGCCAATAAAATAGAAAGTAAACTTAAAAGTAATGTCCACTGAATGGATTGAGATATTTTAGTAGAAATTTCACGATCGTCTACATAAGAATATCCAAAGTTTCCGCTTAACAATCCGCTAAGCCAAAGATGAAATTGATTATCAAATCCCTGCCAACTAAATGTGGGGATGTAATTGTAAATAAAGCTCTTTTGATTGTTATTTAGTTGGTTAATAGTTTCTTCGATTTTCTTATTATCAATGTTTAGTGAATTATATGTGTTTTCTATATCATTGATAGTAGTTGATTGGATGAGCTTATTATAAGAGGAGGGCTGCTGTTTTAATTCACTTTTTATAGTAGAATAGTAATTATGAACCGCCGACCAATTTCTACATTCGAAAGCAATATGAGTCAGATTACTTTTTGCCGGTTCCTGCCAAATTCTATGAATAGTGTCAGGGATTGTTTTACGGTGAATAGTGAAGTAAAATAGGGCTTTGTTGAATCCATATTTTTTAACCAATTGTAACTCTTCTTCTTGTAGCTGCTTGTTTTGTAATTCTTGTTCTTGGAGTTGGTTTAAAATTGGATTTCCGGGACTTAACTTGGTTAAAAAAAAGATGATTACAGCTATAAGCCATATAGTTGGGATAAAGAGTAATAATCTTTTAAAAAAATATGCCATAGCTATTTTTTGCTCAAAACCGGCGCCCAGTAATGCGGACGTGCTGAGGAAGGGTAAAAGTCTTGAATGCTTTTAGAAAAAACAAATGTTTCTTTTTCACTGTATAGAAAAATACATGGAAGGTCATTATTTAATAGCTCTTGAAAGGATTTGCTCGCCTTTGCATAGTCAGAAAGTTGATTGCTTCTATTCATTTCATGAATTAAACTGTCGGCTGTTTCATTTTTATAATTAAAATAGTTTCTGCCACCATTAGCGGCTGAAGAGTGAAAACTACTGTTGTAATTCGGAGGTAACAAACTACTGGAAACAGCGGAATAAAATAGTTCTAGTTCGCCACTTTTAAGTTTTTGAAGATAAACACTCCATTCGTAAGCAGCTAAATTGATATTTATTCCAATTTTGGCGGCCTCTTCTTTTAATATTAACCCAAGTGCTTCTCTTTCTTTATTTCCGGCATTATAAGCGTATTCAATTTCAATTGGAGATTGATTAAACCATTTACTCTTGTTAAGTTCCTCTTTGGCTTTATTTAAGTCAAAGGGGATTGCTGAGATCTCATTGTTATATATTTTTTCTCTCCAGGGAGCTAAAGGTCCGTTGGTTGGTTCAGCTAAGCCATAAAGTACTTTTTCTATAAAAAGCTCTTTGTCTAAACAATGTGCAATTGCTTTCCTAATATGAATGTCATTTAAAATGGGATGATTTAAATTAAATCCCAAGCAATGATAACCCATTTTTTGAGCCGTTGCTAGCTTGAATTTACTTTTAAAGTTTTCATCCATTTTAAGTTGATTAAACTGTCTGGGACTAAGTTCACTCATTAAGTCTATTCGACCATTTTTTAAACTAACTACTGCGGTGTTTTCATCATTAATTATTTCGTAATTGAGTTTAGGCGCATTTGCACTGAAAAAACTGTTCGTTTGTTTTAGGGCATCTCCCCACCAATTTTCTTTTTTATTTAATCGAATGTTTCTGCCTTCATTCCATTCTTCAATTTCATAAGGTCCACTGCCTTTTATAAAGTTTTTGTTTTTAGCAAATTTTTGATCGTTTAAAGAACTTATAATTTCTTTTATTGCAGTTTTTTCGTAAATTGAATCACTTTTAATCTCAAGAATGGAGTAAGTCTTTAAAATTGCTTTAGGGTCGTAAACTTTATGATCCATTAGGTAAATAGAACCACAGTAAAAGTCAGCTTGCATTTGTGAGTTAGAGACGATAAAATCGAGCTTTCTAAAGTTAGTTGAATCGACGATTACATCATCAACAAACTCAAAAAAGCGAGATGTGAAAGAGTTAATTCCTTTTAGAAGATGAAGTTTGGTAGAAAACTGAAAATCTTCTGCAGTAATTGGTCTGCCGTCATCAAACTTAGCTCCTTCTCGAATCTCAAAGCTAATCTTTAGTGTGCTGTCGTTTATTGCTGTTACAGTTCCTTTATCTTTAGCAATTATTCCAACTATTTCATTGCTTTTGAAATCGATTCCAACGAGCGTTTGAAAAAGTTGCATGCTCAAATAATTTGAAAAGCCATCTCTAATGGTAATGGGATTAAGTCCTGAAGCATCTTCAGATTGCCTAATGTTAACGGTAGAAGATTGAGATTTCGGTTTATTTGGCGTACAAGCTAATAAAAGTAGTACAATAAGAAGGACAAATAAACGATGAGTATTGAAATACATGAGTTTATGCCTTGGTTTGAGTTTATATAAATCAGTTTTAAAAGTAGTGATTTGTTTGAAGAAAGTAATGACAATTTTTTAATGTACTTTTTCAGGAAAAAGGACATTTTTTATAGATGAAATTAATTCAAAAAATGAAAATATACTTATATTTGCAGCCGCTAAAATAGAAGCGTTATATGGTGGTTGTAGCTCAGCTGGTTAGAGCGCCTGATTGTGGTTCAGGAGGTCGTCGGTTCGAAACCGATCTTCCACCCTTAAAAAATGAAAGCCTCGCAGAAATGCGAGGCTTTTTTATGAGAAAGTATTTTACACTATTAAAGTTGAAACCTTATTGCTAGTTTATCTCCATCGGAACTTCCATCAATAGCACTTTAGAAGGTGATATTGCTTTTAATTCGATTTGATCAGTCTCCCATATCCCAATACCATCGCGTTTATCTAGAACTTCGTTGTTTACCTCAACTTTGCCTTCAAGAACAAATAAATAAATTCCATTTTCAGGATTGTGAAGCGAATAATGGTCAACTTTTTCTTCGTCAAATTCACCCATAGAAAACCAAGCATCCTGATGAATCCAGACACCTTGATCCTCTTGATTAGGAGATAAAATTTGATAAAGGCTGTTTTTCTCAGCTACATCTCGAATAGAAATTTGATCGTAACGAGGAGATACATTTTTTATGTTAGGAAATATCCAGATTTGTAAGAACTTTACTTCTTCCTCATTACTTTTATTGTACTCGCTGTGAACAACTCCGGTACCTGCACTCATCACTTGAATGTCTCCTTCTCGAATCACTTTTTTGTTTCCCATGCTGTCTTCATGTTCCAAGTCTCCGGCAAGAGGTATTGAAATAATTTCCATGTTTTCATGTGGGTGTTTTCCAAATCCTGCTCCGGCAGCAACTCGATCATCATTTAATACTCGAAGTACTCCAAAGTGCATTCTTTCAGGATTGTAGTAATTGGCAAACGAAAAGGTATGATGACTGTCTAACCAACCGTGGTTTGCATGTCCCCGACTGTTTGCTCTATGAATTACTTTTTTCATTTTGTTTAATTATTAGCAGTTTGTTATCAATTGCTTTCTAAGTATATGTATCAACATCTAATTTGCCAATATGTTCAAAAAAAAACGCTCGTTAAGCAACGAGCGTTTTTTTAATAAATTATAAATTGCTATTATACCGCCGCAATTTCATCTGATTTGTATTCGCCGGCTTCTAACTTACTTTTCACTTTCTTAAAGGTATCAATTGTATATTTAACATCCTCTAAAGTGTGCATTGCTGTTGGAATCAACCGAAGAATAATCATTCCTTTAGGAATAACGGGATAAACTACAATAGAGCAGAAGAGGTCATGATTTTCTCTTAAGTCTAAAGTTAAGTTGGTTGCTTCGCCTAAGCCACCTTGAAGGACAACAGGAGTAACTTGTGTATTAGTTGTTCCAATGTTAAAGCCTGCTTCTTTTAGACCGCTTTGAAGAGCATTGGCAATTGTCCAAAGTTTTTCTCTTAATTCAGGCATTGTTCGAATTAGCTTTAATCGCTTGCGAGCCCCAATGACTAGTGGCATTGGCAATGATTTTGCGAAAATCTGCGAACGCATATTGTAACGCAAGTAGTTAATTAAGCTTTCGTTTCCGGCAATGAAAGCACCAATACTTGCAAAAGATTTGGCAAAAGTTCCAAAGTAAACATCAATTTCATCTTGAACACCTTGTGCTTCACCGGTACCTGCTCCGGTTTCGCCCATAGTACCAATACCGTGAGCATCATCAACAAATAGTCTAAAATTGTATTTCTTTTTAAGAGCAGCAATTTCTTTAAGTTTTCCTTGGTTTCCTGACATTCCAAAAACACCTTCGGTAATTACCAGAATTGCACCGTTTTGCTCTTCTGCTAATTTTGTGGCACGTTCTAGTTGCTTTTCTAGCTTCTCAATGTTGTTGTGCTGATAAACATATCTTTTACCTTGGTGTAAACGAACTCCATCCAAAATACAAGCATGGCACTCAGCATCGTATACGATTACATCGTTTCGATCAACTAATGCATCTATAGCAGACATACAGCCTTGATAGCCGAAATTTAATAGAATAGCATCCTGCTTTTGCACAAAGTCCGCTAATTCTCTTTCTAACTTTTCATGATGCTTAGTGTTTCCCGACATCATTCTTGCTCCCATTGGATAGGCAAGTCCCCACTTTTTAGAAGCTTTAGCATCTGTTTTCCTTACTTCAGGATGATTACCCAAGCCTAAATAATTGTTTAGACTCCATTGTAATACTTCCTTTCCTCTAAACGTCATTCGGTTGGCCATTTCCCCTTCCAATTTTGGAAAAGTAAAGTAACCGTGACTTTCCTTAGCATGCTGTCCGAGTGGTCCCGGATTAGCTTCGATTTTATCGAATAAATCTTTCATTTGCGAAAAATTGAATTTTTAATGGTCATGTGCTTTAAAACAATTACTACATTTTTTAATGTAGCATTTTATTTTTTTCTTCTAAATTTTGCACTCATTTTAAACAGGGGCAAAGGTAACTTTTTCTTGCCTCTTTACAAATTGAGCTATAAAGTAGAAATTCACAATTTTAACTTAATAAGTTTTAATTAATGGGCGAACTACTTTATCATTTGTAACCTTTGAATAAGTAAAGCAAAGAGAATGACAATGGCAGGTGCTATTAAGTTATACCACAAATAGCCAATGTCGATAATCTCTAATCGGTTGAGTGTATAAAGTGCCACAATTATAAGCTGTGCAATTACTGCTGCTATAAATACAGCATTCCCTTTTACGTATTTAAAAAAGAAGGCAACTAAAAAGATTCCTAAAATGGTTCCATAAAACAGTGAGCCCAAAATGTTAACTGCCTCTATTAAGTTGTCGAATAAACTAGCCATAGCGGCAAAAGCAATGGCAAATAATCCAAAAAGTAGTGTGAATAACTTTGATCTCTGCAAATAGTGCTTTTCATCACCATCCTTCTTGAAGTTACGTTTGTAAACATCAACAGTGGTAGTGGAAGCAAGTGCATTTAACTCAGCAGATGTGGAAGACATGGCGGCAGAAAAAATTACAGCCAAAAGCAAACCTACAATTCCTACCGGCAGGTAATTTATAACGAATGTGATAAAAATATAATCATCGTCTTGAGTTTCTGCTTTGGGATTAGCTTTTTGGATTAATTTCTTACTTTCAGTGATAAGTGCTTTTTCTTCAAGGTATAAAGCGTTTATTTTATTTTTTAGTTCTTGGCTTTCCTGATTCTTAAAGCGTTCAATTAAGACTTGTTTTTCTTCAAATACAGCTGCTTGTTTTGCTTCCAGATTATTGTATTGCTCAGCGTACTCCGATGTTTTTACCTGATCTACATTGGCTTGATTAAAGTGCAGAGGAGGCATTACAAATTGATAGAACAAGAAGACTAAAACGCCAACAAAAAGTATAAAAAACTGCATGGGGATTTTTAACAATCCATTGAACATTAAACCCAGTCGGCTTTCCTTTACTGAACTGCCACTTAAGTATCGCTGAACCTGAGATTGATCTGTTCCAAAATAACTCAGTTGTAAAAACAGTCCTCCAATTATTCCCGACCAAATATTGTAGCGACTTCCGGGGTTAAACTCCCAGTCAATCACTTGCATTTTGTCCATTACTCCGGCCAATTCAATTCCTTTGTTAAAACTTAAATTGTCTGTTAAGTAGGCAATTAAGAAGCCACAGGCGATAAACATTCCGGCAAAAATGACTGCCATTTGCTGCTTATGTGTTTGACTCACAGCTTTGGTGCCGCCTGAAACGGTGTAAATAATTACGAGAACCCCAATAAATATTATGGTAAAGTTTAAAGACCAGCCAATAATTTGTGAAAGAATAATTGCCGGAGCATAAATTGTAATTCCGGCAGCCAAACCTCTTTGTAAAAGAAAAAGAGATGCAGTGAGTAACCTCGTTTTGTTATCGAAACGAGACTCTAAAAATTCATAAGCAGTGTAAACTTTTAATTTATAATAGAGGGGGATGAATACAGTAGAAATAATAATCATGGCTAAAGGCAAGCCAAAGTAAAACTGTACAAAGCCCATACCTTCCATATAAGCTTGACCGGGAGTGGATAAGAAAGTAATGGCAGATGCTTGAGTCGCCATTACCGATAAGCCTATTGTCCACCAATTTGACTGTTTCCCACCAAGTAAATAACCCTCAATGTTTTTACTGCCTCTGCTTTTCCATACGCCATAGGCTACAATGAAAAACAAAGTGCCGAGCATAACCGTCCAATCTATCCATCCAAATTCTTTCATCCTTGGTAGTTGTTTGTAATCCAGATGAAAAGTATAATCAAAGCCAGTTCAAAGAGCAAAATAAAGATATAAAGCCCGCTCCACTTTTTAAAAAAAGGAGGTTTGTCGTTGATTATTTCATCCGAATTATTTTCCATAAGAAATCATATTTGTCAAAAGCCTAAAAGCTCCTGGCACTCCGGCAGGTAGCTGACGAAAGAATGAAATTCCGGTGTAAATGAACTTGCCTTTTCCATAATCAGCAACTAAAATACTTCCTTTATGTGGTTCTTCTCCCGGGTCATTCCAAGCAATGATTGGAGTATAGTTTTCGTCCCATTCTCCGGCAAAATAAAGTCCTCTCTCTTGAACCCATCCTTCAAAATCAGCTTCATTAAGTTGATTAGGGCTATTAAAAATGGGATGTTCCTTCTCTAAGAAAATTGGCTTTGCTTCCTCTTTTGTTACTCTCTCTCTAGAAAGTTCAAATGGATAAGGACCAATTTCTTGAGCAATCAGTCCACGACTCGTGTTGTATTGAACAATGACAGTTCCTCCATTCTTTACAAATTCATTTAAAATATTGTTTCCATTGATCATTGCCTCGTTAATATTGTAAGCGCGGATTCCAACAATAATCGTCTCGTATTTGCTCAAATCCATAAGTGGAAGTTTTTCTGCACTAAATGATTCAACATCAAAGCCAAGAGTTGATAAATTGTCGGCTACTTCATCGCCGCTGCCAATAACATAACCAATCTTGTTAACCTCCGACTTTAAGTCCATTTTAACCACTTTAGCGGTAGCTTTTGGGAAATAAGTTTGAGGCTTAATGTGGTCGTAGTCAATTCGCTCAATACTTCGAGCAGCTTCTCCATCAACTAGGACTATTATCTCTCCTTCGCTGCTGTTTTTTGGTGGAGTAATTTCAAAGTTTAACGCTTTTTGCTGACCGGCATATTCTAAGGAAAAGTCTATTTGTTTAGGGTTTGATTTCCAACCTTCGGGCAAAGCCAAGCTTAATTTTCCACTTTCATTGGCTTTGTGAGATTCTACAATTACTCCAATTTGAATGTTTTCTTCATTCTTAGTTAAATATACCTTTTGAGATAAATTGCTTGTCACTTTTGGACTGATGATTACATCTCGGTGAAGCTCGCCGTCTACCCTGGTACTCCATTTATAGTCAATATTCTCGCTAAATTGAATATTAGTTTCACTGGGTGGAAAAGATAAGGAGTAATTAAAAGTTTGAATAGGAGGGTTTTCTGCTAGACCAATTAACTCTTGATTTTCAACTTCAAAAACACCAAAATAATCTCCCCATAGCCAATAAGGTTGAGAGATTTTATCGGGAGCAGTAAAGGTAAATGGTAAGCTTATTTCACGATTGTTTTCTGCTTTAAAGTCAGCCTTTGGCATAGAGTCGATAGGAGAGATGCTGTGAAGTTTAAAAGGAGTGTTGGTTCTGACAATTAAGTTGAAGGTTCCTTTAATTTCTTCAGATGGAGCATAGCTGAATTTGTCGGCTAGTGCCTCAGTGTATACTCCTGATGCAGCTAGTATTATTTTCTTAAGCGACTCAATTTTGTGTTCTACATAAAAATTATCTTCCATATTGCTTAGTTGCTCATAAAGTTCAACTAGACCTTCAATAGACTGCGATGGGTCAGAAGCATTGTAATTAGCTAAAATTTGGTTGATTTTCTTTTCGATTTTTTCTCCGTCTTTGATTCTGCTCCAACTGGTATTTATACCTTCAAAAAGTTTTTCTTCAGCAGCTTCTCCTGCCGTATGCTTTAAGTATTCAATTTTAGAGCCTCTTGTTCGAGCAGTGCCAAACCCTTGACTTTTGTGTTGCGATCGACTGTCGGAAGCTATTTCTGAATAAGATAGTCCTAAAATTTCATTGTAATCGCCAATATCGGTTTGTAAGATATTACCAGATTTAATGGCTTCGTCTCTTACTTCGGTATTCCACCAATACACATCCCATAAAATTCTTTTTGCTTGCCAAGTTTCAACGTATTTTAATTGTTCAGGAAATGCGTTTTCATCAGCTGCCAAAGCAAAAGCTTCTTCGGCGAGCATTGCAGAAGCCGTATGATGTCCATGTCCGCCTCTTGAGTCGGGAGGGAAGCGAGTAATAATTACATCCGGACGAAATTTCCGAATTACCCAAACAACATCGGCTAATACTTTTTCCTTATCCCAAATTTCAAGTGTTTCTTCAGGGGTTTTAGAATAACCAAAATCAACGGCACGACTAAAAAACTGCTCTCCACCGTCAATTTTTCGAGCTTCTAACAACTCCTGTGTTCTAAGAACTCCCATGGCAGCACCTTTTTCTGTGCCGATTAAGTTTTGTCCTCCATCGCCTCTAGTTAAAGAAAGGTAAGCCGTGCGAACCAAACGTTCATTCTCTAACCACGAAATTAGTCGGGTATTTTCATCATCGGGGTGTGCTGCTAGATATAGCGCATTGCCTACCACATTTAGTTTTTTAATTTCTTGAAGAATATCGGCTGAGTTTTGAACCGGTCTTTGTGCTTGAGTAAAGTAAGGAAAGAGTAGAAGTGTTATTCCGATGAAAAGTGTTCTCATAAAAGAATTTTAGCAAACAAAAATAAGGCAATTGCTTGCCAATAGTTTTAGATTATGAAGAATTAACGCTTATTAAGAGAAAGTGTTTAAAATCAAAAAAAAGCCGTTCAAATAGTTGAACGGCTAAAACTTACTCTTAAAAATTATGTTAACCAATTAAATAAAAATTATAGAGATAAGTTTGCTTTGGTTATGTAGAAATTTTATTTCTTCTGGTAAATATACGTAAGAATTCAGAATGGGTTGCCTTTTAATCGCTATAAAAAAGCATTTTGTCGACAATTAGTGTTTGTGTGTCTATTTGAAGTCGCTCTCTAAGATACAGTAATACGCACTATCTAAGAATTTTCCATCAAAAAAGTAGTTTTCTCTAAAATGAGCTTCTTTTTTAAAATTACTGTGTTCAAGTAATTGGATTGAGCCTTCATTGTTTGGGTCAACATCTGCTTTTACGCTATGGAGTTTCATTTCTTTAAATCCGTATTCCAAAACAGCATGCATAGCTTCGCTCATATAGCCTTGGTGTTGATGGTCTTGGTCTAATCCAAAGCCAATTTCAGCACGCGCGTGGCGGTAGTCAATTTTCCAAAAACCAATGTAGCCGATTAATTCATTGGAGCCTTTTATAGCTATTTTCCAATTTAAACCTTCACCGGTATTAAAGGCGTGAATAATGTCGTGAATGCGATCTCTAGCAGCTGACTTTTTCTTTAAAGGGTGCTGACCTAAATACATCATAAAGTCCTCGTCAGATCTAAGGTTAAAGAAATTATCTACATCTGCGGGACTGAAACTTGTTAAACTTAAGCGCTCTGTTTCAAGTCTTGGAAAATCATCCGGAAATAGAACTTCTGCTGTTTGCATTTATATTGGGAATTGTGAGCGGTTAATACTAGCGTCAAGCTGTTTTGCTTGATCAAATTCAGATTTGGCTTTTTCTAACTGACCAAGGTAATAATAACTTAGTCCTAAATCAATATGAACTTTAGCAACATTGGGTCGGATCTTAGCTGCTTGCTCTAAAACTTCAACAGCCGAAGCATAATTTCCTTGTAATCCGTAAACTGTGCCCATATTACTCAATAGCTCATAAGAATTGGGGGCAATCTTAAGACCTTGCTGAAAAATATCCAAGGCTTTGTTTAAATCATTTTTTTGCTGACCATACAACCTTCCTAAGTACAGGTAGTTTTTCTCTCTAGCCGGATTGTAATTAATTAATTGACTGTAGGCTTGAATATTGTAATCAACATTTTTATTCTGCCTTAAAATAACATCAATGTTTTTCCAAGCATTTTCATTTTCAGCATTTATGGATAAAATTCTTTGATAATAAGGCATTGCTTTAGAAGCATCTTGATAAAGCTCCCATTGAGCATTTCCCATTAGCAAAAGCGCATCAACGTATTCAGGATAAATCTCAACAGCTCTACTTAAATGATAAATACTTTTTTCTAACAATTCATTTTTCTCCCTAAAGTTACTTGTTTCTTGAGCCTTTTCTAGAAGTTGGCCTCCTGCCATTACGTTACTTTTAGCTCCGTTTTTTGAGATAAATGCGTCATTTGTGGCGAGGGTGAAATTGTTTTTCCAAACGGGATTTCGACTGATGGTTTTTATGCTATATAAACTCAAAATTACAATTGAAGAAATGACAATAGCTGAATTCGTTTTTGATTTATTCTCAACAAAGTGAGGAGCAAATTTTAATAAATAGTAGCTTAGAATCAAAGTGAAACCCAAAGAGGAAACGTAAATAAAACGTTCATTCATAAATGCTCCAATTGGAAACAATAGGTTAGAGGCAATGCTTAAGGTGATTCCAAAAAGTAAAATCGCAAAAGCATAAAGTTTTTTATTGATGAGTCCGCGGATTGAAATTACAATCAATGTGATGTAAGCGAGTAAACTTAGCAGCACCCACGGATTCGACCAACCAACAATGGGAATGTGTTTTGGATAATAGTCAAAAGTTAATGGATGTGGAAAAAATAACAATTGCAAGTACTTTCCCAAGGTGAGAACAATGGTGGCGTACTTTTCAGAGATAGTTGATTCTAAGAATGGGTCATTCATCAAATTATCAGCTACATTGGAAATTCCACCGCCAACCACACTGTAGCGAATATAAAACCACACTGCAGCAGTAAGTAATAGAAGAGCTAGCGGAGTAATTGACTTCTTCCAATCTTCACTTCTAAAAAAATAAACAACTAAAGGGAAAATGGCTAACCAGGTAATTGCATTTTCTTTGGCTAGTAATGATAGAAAATAGAATCCAACAAGAGCGAATAAGTAGATTGCCTTTTGATTCGATAGGTACTTTAAAAAAAAGATTAAGGTGATGAGAAGTAATGAAAAAGCCATGATTTCATCTCTTCCTTTAATGTTGGCCACAACTTCGGTGTGAATTGGATGAAAAAACCAAAGCAAGGCGGCTAAGAGGGGGAGAAGCTGATAGTTTTTGCTTAACTGGTTTTGAAAAAGTATGCTTAAAGCAAAATAAAGTAAAAAGCCATTAAAAATGTACCACAACACATTCATTAGGTGGTAGAATGTCGGATTTAATTCAAAAAACTCGTACTCAATGTTGAACATTACCATTGAAAGCGGTCTGTAGCGACCACCGGAGACAAGTTCTTTTTTTTGTCCATAAAAGCCGACAAATTGATCATTGCTCAATTGCTTCCAAATACCCGAAAAGCCTTCTTTTGTAAAGTCATTTTGAGTGATGACAATTGCATCATCAAGAGCAAACTCATGTGTTAGGGTGTTTCCATAAAGTAAAAAGCCACAAACAGTAAATATTAGTAGCGCATTTTTTAAACTGATGTTTGATAGGGTTGAAATCACGGCTCTAAATTATAAAATGCAAAAGAAACAATTTGTAATTTATTCGAATTATAATTTCTCTTTACATTAATTTCGCTTTATGGAATTAAGAAGCTACGAAGGGAATTTACATAAAATGATAACGACTTACGCCAATCCGGTAAAGTATAAACTGGTATTTGGCGAGACTGAGATTGATATGAGTGCTGCTGTTGGGCATTTTGTTAGAATGGAATACAGTGGAGTTATTAACTGTATTCGCTGTGGAAGGAAAACCTCAAAATCCTTTGCTCAAGGCTTTTGTTTTCCTTGCTTTAGAGATGCACCAGAAAACTCTGAATGTATTATTCGACCTGAGCTTTGTCATGCCCATTTGCCCATTGAAGAGATTGATGCTCGTGATCCGCAGTGGGAAAAAGAAAATCACAATCAGCCTCATGTAGTTTATGTGGCAATAAATTCAGGAATAAAGGTAGGAGTAACCAGAGCTACGCAGGTTCCTTATCGTTGGATGGATCAGGGAGCTTGGAAAGCCATAAAGTTGGCAGAAACTCCTAATCGTTATACAGCTGGAATTATTGAAGTGGAGTTAAAGAAGTTTGCTTCGGACAAAACAGCTTGGCAAAGAATGCTAAAAAATGAGTTAGCAGATGAAGTAGAAGTTGTGAAAACCAAAAATAAACTACAGGAGTTGATGGACGATAAATTCAATCAATACGATAGTTCTGATGATAAAATTTATGAATTCAATTATCCGGTAATAGAATATCCCACAAAAGTAAAAAGTCACAACTTAGATAAAAATCCTATTTTAGAAGGTAAGTTAATGGGAATTAAAGGTCAATACCTTGTTTTTGAAGGCGGAATAGTAATCAATATCCGAAAATACGGCGGCTATTACGTTAAACTAGAAATTGAAGCTTAAATGATTATTACAACTAACCAATTGTTTAGACTACTAATTATTGCGAACTTAATTTTAATTTTCAGTTCCTGTAGTACGTATAAACCGGGTTATATAAACAGCCCGACATTTGAAAAAAAAGATGATATATTCGTCAACTTAAGTGCCGGTAGTCAACTCGGGGCTAACGTTTCTTATTCTCCATTAAATAATTGGGGTATTTTACTGAATGGGAGCACCGGCTTGTGGAATGAGGTTAGGAGTGAAAGTTCAACTTTTGTAAATCAGGATAAAGAGTTTACAGATAAATTTAGATTTCAAAATTACTTTTATGAATTAGCAACCGGAGTTTATACGCCAATTGGCAAAGCTTTTTATATTGATTTTTACGCCGGTTATGGTATGGGAGCTTCTGGAAAAGGGTTGTGGAGGTTTCATCCTGACGATGCATGGTTTGGACAAGAATTGGTAGCATTTAAGGCAGATTACTCAAATGTATTTTTACAAAGTACTTTAAAATTTATTTTGACTGAAGAACTGCGCTTCAATTTAAGTGGTAGAATGAATATATTAAACTACAAGGACTTTAATTATATCTATGGAAGTCCTGCGGATAACAATCCTAACCGAGACAACTGGCCTTTACCACCCCAAAACGAAATTAATAGCTATTTTAATTTTAATCAACAAACGGCTTATCAAGTAGGACTTGGTTTAGAGGGTGATGCAAAGTATTTTGTAATTAATGCACAATTACAGTTTGGTATCGAAGCTTATGACATAAGTAATGATGATAGTTACTTTTCAGTAAGACCATTTAGTGTTTTTCTAGGAATAGCAATGCCCATTCATCGTTGGGGGAAGGAAAACTAAAACTTAGCGCAAGGAACCATAAACCTTCTTCTTCTTCGTTTCTTTCGTTTGTTTGCATATTCGTAAACAATCGAAATTTCATGAGAACCTCCGGTGTTAGACATTAGTTTAGAGATTGTAATGTCGTAACTGTAGCCTATTCGCCAGTCCTTTGTTTTTACACCAACTAGTAATACTATTGCATCGTTATTTGAGTAACCGGCTTTATAACTCTTAAATCCGGGGATGCCTCTATACCACATTCCAAAAACCATAGGATAATCCTCATAGTAACCACCTATGTCTAATTGATCCCATTTTCCTTGAGATTTATAATGAGCAATTAGCCTAAGGTTAGAAGGTCGGTGTCTTCTACCTCCACTACTATTGACTTCAAAGTTCCATCCGCCATGAATTGACAACTTTAGAGGAAGGGAAGCTTCTGAATCAATTAATCCGTAGCTTGGTTGAGTTAAGTGATCGACAGCAAATCCCGCCCAGTATTTTTCTTTGTGAGCTAATACTGCTCCCACGCCAAAATCTACATAGCTTACGCCTTCTTGCAACTGCTCCAAAGTACTTGCTGCTCCTCCTCTTGCAATTTGATCGGCAAAAACCAATTTTGACTGATTAACACTTCTTTGAGCATAAGAAACTTTTATTCCCGGTCGAAAGCCAATAAGTCGAGAAAACTGTAAGTGTGTAGCAAATAGTCCGCTAAATTCAGTAAAGCTTAATCCTCCGCTACCTGCTTGGTCGTATGTTGCTAGAAAACCTGTACCAATACTTGCTTCCTCAATATTGTAATCAAATCCGGCAGTGTAGGAGTTGAATCCGCCGGGAATGCTCGGCCATTGATTACGGTAAGTAGTGGCAAAGCGCATCTGTGTCGTATTACCGGTAAAGCCCGGATTTAAATAAAGGGAATTGGCATAAAACTGAGAAAATTGAGGATCCTGGGCATTTCCTTCTAGAAAGAGAAAGCTGAATAAAAGTAAACTAATAAATCTCCAAAACCGTATCCTCATTCTCCTTTTACTCTTTACCTAAATAGTGTTAAGTCACCTGCTTTTGTTGTAACAGAACCATCTGTCCATTTTATTTCTACTTTGTAAACATAAACATCTTGTTGACAAATTTCTCCTTTATAATATCCGTCCCAACCTTTATTAATGTCAAAAGTTTCAAAAATTAATTCGCCCCAACGATTAAATATCATCATATGAAATTCTTGAACATACTCTGCAAATACAAAGAAAATATCATTATTCAATGCATTAGGGTTGTATGATCCATCCGAAGGACCATTGGGGTTTGGAGTAAAAGCATTGGGAATATCATATTCAAAAACAGGTTTAATTCTTACATACTTAGTTATTGAGTCAGTGCAGCCATAACTATTTTCAATATATAAGCTTACCTCATATTTTCCAGTATCCGGATAAGTGACGGATGGATTATTGCTTAATGAATCCTCAGCGGGAACATCAAATACCCACCTAAATTGACTTGCACCTGATGATGTATTTTGAAAGTTTATCAATGGGTTTTCGATATCTGCTTCAGGTGGACTGACTGTAAAACCTGCAGTAGGGCTTGGGTTAACAATAACTTGACCGCTATTTGCACTGCTCTCACTTTTACAACCGTGATTAGAAGTAACACTTAACTTAACTCGATAAGTGCCCGGATCTCTATAGATATAAGAGACAGTTCTGTTAATGCTGGAGTTACCATCTCCAAACTCCCACAAGTAAGTAAAATTGCTACCGGGCGGATTTAAACTATCCGTAAAAAGCACTTCAACAGGTGAACAACCTTCTGCAATTTGTTGAGGTAAATTTATTGTTGGGTAATCATAAACATTTACTGTAACGGAGTCAGAGCGAACTGCACCACAACGGTCAACAACGGTTAAAATATAGGTTTGTGTATTCTGAGGGCTTACTTGAAAGGAACTTAATCCGTTGCCGCCTCTATTCCAACTGTAAGTATACGATCCTAAAGTTCCATTGTGTGTTGCCGAAATTGTTGTTGATTCACCTCTACAGACATCACCTGATTTTTCTACCTTTAATGTGTCTGTATTTAAGTTTCTAACATAAATTGTTACTGAGTCTCTGTTACCTCTACAACCTTTTGAATCTGTAACTTCTACAGAATAGGTAGTGGTTGAATTAATAGAGATATTTTTTGACTGTCCGCTTCCTAAGCCGTTTGACCAATTGTAAGTGTAGTTCCCATTTCCTCCACTTGCAGTTGCTGATATAGTGTAGTTACTGCCGGCACAAATAGTGTCATTTCCGCTTGCGCTAAGTGTAATTGGATTTGGTTCAGTTATGTTGAAAATACTGTCAATTCTACAACCATTGTTGTCGGTTATTGTTAGCCCATAGTTTCCTTTACTTAAGCCTGCTGTTGAAGAGTCTGTCGTATTTGTTGACCAATTGTAGGTATAGGGTCTAGTTCCTCCGACCGGACTAACGCTTACTTGGCCATCATTTCCATTGTAACAAGATACTGGGCGAATAATAGCACTTAAGCTTAAGGGATTGGGCTCATTAATAATTGCTGTAGCTGTGTTTGTACAACCATTTGCATCAGTTACTGTTACTGTGTAATTTCCTGCACTGAGGTTGTTTTCTGCTGCAGAGGAATTATTAGAAGGCCATAAATAGCTGTATGGAGCAGTTCCTCCATTGGCTGAGGCTACAGCAAAGCCATCGCTTCCTTCAAAACAACTAACGTCGGTACTTAAATTAATATTGGCAAATAGCTGACTTGGTTGACTTATTTGAACACTTACGGTATCAAAGCAACCATTTGCATCACTGATGGTTACTCTGTATTTTCCTTGACTTAAGTTGCTAATGGTTGAACTGCTTTCATTTGTAGACCAATTGTATGTGTAAGGACTAGTTCCTCCGCTAGCTGTAGCAGTGGCAGAACCATCACTACCACCAAAGCAGGAGACATTTGTAAAGCTGCTCATGTTTGCAACAAGTTGATTAGGTTGATTGATGGTGACCATAGAAATATCAGTACAACCGTTTGCATCGGTAACGGTAACTGTGTAGGTGCCTTGTGCTAAATTGTTTTCAATTGGATTCGTTCCGCTTGAAGGCCAACTGTATGTATAGGGCGAAGTACCACCTGTCGCTGAAGCAGTAGCTGAACCATCACTTCCGCCAAAACAAGAAACATCCGTTGAGTCGCTAATGCTTGCAACCAATTGTGTTGGCTCGTTAATCGTAACTTGTGAAGTATCCGTACAGCCGTTTGCATCAGTAACAGTAACTGTGTAGGTGCCTTGTGCTAAATTATTTTCAATTGCATTTGTTCCGCTCGACGGCCAATTGTAGGTATAGGGCG